>Ga0209829_10000040_pt1 | contig 107102 bp, 76 predicted proteins | sample C_140205_EF_Meta_FD_187311 | JGI IMG/M metagenome (GOLD analysis project Ga0209829, IMG submission 187311) | Freshwater microbial communities from Lake Croche, Canada to study carbon cycling - C_140205_EF_MetaG (SPAdes) (version 2) | ecosystem: Environmental > Aquatic > Freshwater > Lake...
GCGGATCATCGCGCCGAATTCCCTGCACAACATGGTCTACGTGAGCCCGCTGATTCCGGATACCTCGACGTTTCGGGCGGAGGACGAGGCACCGCTTTTGCGCAGCAGTGACCGTTGGTTTCGGCCGGTGGACGTGAAGGTCGGTCCGGACGGGGCAATTTATTTGGCGGATTGGTATGATACCCGGCTGAGTCACGTCAGCCCGGTCGACGACTGGAGCAAGGCGGACGGACGTATCTATCGCGTGCGACCGACCGCGGCGGTGCTGAAGCACGAGCCCTTCGATCTGCATACCGCCGCGCCGTCGGCGCTCGTGAATTACCTCGGTCATCCGAACAAGTGGTTTCGCCGGCAGGCGGCGCTCGAACTCTCGTGGCGCCACGCGACGGGCGTGCTTCCGGCCCTCGAAAAACTCGCGCGCGACGGCGGGAACCCGCATGCGTTCGATGCGGTGTGCGCGATCGAATTGCTCGGCGGCATGCGCGATGAGCTGGCGGTTGAGCTACTGCGGCACGCTGATCCGTATGTGCGGCGTTGGATCGTGCGACAGTCGGCCGAGGACCGCGACGTCAGTGCGGTATTGGCGGCGGCGTTGACGGAGCTCGCTCGAAGTGAAACGCAGGTCGAGGTGCGCACGCAACTGCTGGCGACCGCGCGACGACTCCCGGCGGCGACCGGGCTGCGGATCGTTCGGGTAATGATGGAGCGCACGGAGGATGCGACGGACAAACGGATTCCGCTCATGCTCTGGTGGGCGCTTGAAGCAAAAGCGGAGTCGGACCGCGCGGCGGTGCTCGCTCTCTTCTCTGAGGAGTCGATCTGGCGACTGCCGCTCGCGCGGAATTTTGGCGCACACCACTTGGCGAAACGCTGGGCCATGGCTGGGGGCCGCGAGAATTTCGACGCCTGTGCGCGACTCCTCGCCCGCGCTCCGCGCGCGGAGGACCGCACGCTGGTCGTCGAGGGACTCGCGGAAGCGTTTGAAGGCGGTCGCATCCCGGCGCTGCCCACGGCCTTGGCCACGGCGTTGACCGCGTACCTGGCCGGCAAGCTCGACACCGATCTTGCGTTGGCAGTGAAGACCGGCAGCGCCGAGGCCGTGAAAAAAGCCCTCGCGGTCATCGGCGACGAGCGGGCTCCAGCCGGGAATCGCCTCGCACTTGTGCAAGCCTTGGCGGAGGCAGGGAATTCGGCGGTGGTGCCCGTGATGTTGCGGGTGCTCAATACCTCGAAGAACAACGTGGTGCGCCAGGGGATCTTGCCCAGTGCGGCCCAGTTTCCCGATGTCGCCCTCGCAACGGCGGTGACGAAAGGCTACGAGCAGCGGTTTTCCCAAACGGCGCCATTGAAGGACGCGGCGCATCGCATGTTGGCGAGTCGACGCGACTGGGCGAAGCTCTTGCTCGATGAAGTGGATCATTGGCGGATCCGCGCGCGCGACGTCGCGCCCGATGTGGTCCGGCAGTTGGAACTTTACCGCGATCCGGAGATGGACCGCCTGATCCGAAAGAATTGGGTCGGGGCAAATGTGAAGCTCGGCAACCAGGAAAAGATGGCGGAGCGGGACCGAATCAAACGCGTGATCGCACAGTCCGGCGAGGCGGCGAAAGGTAAAGTGATCTTCACCCAACGTTGCGGGGCCTGCCACACACTCTTTACCGAAGGCGGTCAGATCGGGCCCGACCTCACGGGCTACGAGCGCAGCAATCCCGATTTCTGGTTGGTGGCGACCCTCGATCCAAGCGCGGAAATCCGCGAAGGCTTCGGTGCGTATACCGCGAAACTAAAGGACGGTCAGACGCTGATGGGCCTGCTCGTATCGCAGGACGCGAACAATGTCGTGTTGAAGGATATGGCGGGACAGAAACATGCGGTGCGGACGGCGCAGATCGAGCAGTTGGAGGCGTTTCCCCGCTCGCTGATGCCCGAGGGATTGCTTGGCGATCTCAAGGATAACGAGCTCCGTGATCTGTTTGCCTACATGATGCAGCCGTGAGGGGTGGTGAGGGTGGTGAATATTTCTGCTGCTTTGGATGGACACCAGATGGAGAATTTCGAATGAACTAGCGTGTTCACGTGACCCTTTTCCCGCTCGTTCGTCTTTTCGTCCCCCTTCATTACCCATGTCCTCCCCATCCACTCGTATCGCGTTAGCGTTTTGTGCACTTGCCTCTCTCGCCGTCGCCCACCCGGACGACCAGCCGGCTTCGACCGTTCGAAAAGTAGCGGCGGCGCCAATCCCTGCCGGCCCCCTCGGCTCGGGTCAGTGGAAGTTTCAGGTCGAGAGCGGTTGGGCAAAGATTCCCGCGCCAGCGACGCTCAGTCCCACGCACGGCGGCGTGGTCGTGGATCGTGCGGGCCTAATTTATGTCAGCACCGACGGTCCCTCGGGTATTTTGGTGTTCTCACCGGACGGGAATATGCTCCGCACCATCGCCCCGGAGTTCAGCGGGATTCACGGCCTGATGCTCCGCGATGAGGGCGGCAAACAATTCATCTACGCGGCGCACGTGAAGGGCAACCAGGTCGTCAAGTTGGGGCTCGATGGAAAACTTGAGTGGAAGATCCCCTGTCCCACGCAAAGCGGCCTCTACCCCGCACTCGAGGCCTGGAAGCCCAATGCCAAGACGCCCAATGCCAAGCCCGGCGCCACCGTCGTGGGTCACGATGGTCGGACCTATGTCGTCGACGGTTACAAGCCCACGGCAATCACAGTGGGACCCGACGGGCGGATCTATGTCGCGGATGGTTACGGGGCGAGCGTGATCCATGAGTATTCGGCTGACCGGAAATGGAAACGCGTCATCGGGTCAAAGGGACCTGGCGAAGGCCAGTTTTCCACCTGCCACGGCATTACGCTGGATACCCGTTACGGCGCACCGCGACTCCTCGTGGCCGACCGCGCGAACAAGCGCCTCGTGCACTTAGATCTCGACGGCAAATGGCTGGGCGTGCTCGCGACGGATCTGCGTCTGCCCTGCGCCATTTCGATCTTCGGAGAATTCGCCGCCGTGGCCGAACTGCAGGGCCGGGTGGTCATCACCGACAAGACGGGGGCGATTGTTTCCACGCTCGGTGACAACCCCGACCAGAAGCAATGGGCGGCGTTCAAGCTTGCGCCCGAATTTTGGCAGGACGGGATTTTCATCGCACCGCACGGCCTGTCGTTTGACGCCGCCGGCAATCTCTTCGTGCAGGACTGGAATGCCACGGGGCGCCTCACGAAGCTGCGTCGCGAAGGCAAGGGCCTCGCGCTGGCGCGGTAAGGCCATGGCGTTTGCTCCGCACCGCGCCTTTGCTCGGCGCGGAGCAGTAGCTGCCGGGAGACTCGCGCGATTCGCTTAATGGGATGCACGGATTGGCGGGTCTTTAGTCTCAACCGGTGACCCGCTTTCCGACGTTACCCGTGTCCATGGACCACCCCGATCACTCCCGTTGGCTCGTGGAGCACGTGATGCCCCACGAGCCGTTGTTGCGCGCTTGGTTGCAGGGCCGATTTGGGACTCAGGTGGAAATCGACGACATTGTGCAGGATGCGTATGCGCGTTTGCTGCGGGCGCGCGCGCAGGGCACGGTGGTGTCGCCGAAAGCGTTCTTGTTTCACGCCGCGCGCAATATCGCGCTGAACCAAGTGCGCCATCGGAGCTACACCCATCCGACGGAGTTAACGGAAAACGCCGTTTCGAGTGTCTTGGATCCCGGCGAAGGCGTGCCAGAAACGGTCGCGCGCGCCGAGGATATCCAATTGCTCATCCGCGCCGTCCAGTCTCTGCCCGAACGTTGCCGCCAGGTCTTCACTCTGCGGAAAATCTACGGATTGTCCCAGAAGGAGATCGCGGCGCGACTCGGCATTTCGGAAAATACCGTTGAAGTCCAGGGCGCCATCGGAGTCCGCAAGTGCGCCGACTATTTTCAACGCCACGGCGATACCTCGCCGCGCCAGCCATGAATTCTCCGGACCACGAATTGCCGGTCCCGCGTGCCGACGCGGTGGCAGCCGTCGCTGCCAGATGGGTGATGCGGCAGGACCGCGGTCTCTCGCCCTCCGAACAAGACGAGTTTCTGCAATGGGTGGCCGCCAGTCCGAGGCACGCGGAGGCCATGGCCCGGCAACGCGAGGCGTGGGACGCGTTCGACCGTCTGGCCGGTTTGCAGTCGTCGATGCGGGCGGTGCCGGATCCCGATTTGCTCGCACCCTCGGCGAATCCTCCACCGCGCGTCGGCCTAGTCCGCTTCGGATGGGCCGCGCTGTCGTTCGCGGCGGCCGCCCTCGTTGCGCTGGTGCTGTGGCAGGGGGGCTCGCCCTCTGCGCCGTTGCCCCGGGCCGTTCCGCCGGTCGAGCGTGCAGTGCCGTCGATTGCTACGATTGAAGAGCGCACGCTCGACGATGGCTCGGTGGTCCGCCTCAACCGCGGAGCCGCCGTCGTCGTCGAATTTTCAGCCACCGAGCGACGCGTCCACCTCGAGCGGGGCGAGGCGTCCTTCGCCGTCGCCAAAGACCCCGGTCGTCCCTTCGTCGTCGTGGCCGCCGGCGTTACCGTGCGCGCGGTCGGCACCGTGTTCAATGTGCGACTCGCCGATCGTGCGATCGAGGTGATCATCACCGAAGGTCGTGTGGCCGTGGCGGGCGGGGCCAGCGTCGGGGCAGTTGCCGTGCCGGAACTCGTCGCCGGCCACCGCGCCTGGGTGCCGGTGGACGCAACCGCTGGAGCGCCGGCGGTCGGCCTGCTCTCCGCGGATGAGTTGGCGCGCCGGCTTGCGTGGCATCCACGTTTACTGAGCTTCACCGACGAATCGCTGGTGAGCATTCTCAACGAATTCAACCGCCACAATTCCGTCGTTCTGCGCGCGGAGTCGGCCGCTCTGGGTGAGCTGCGGCTAACGGCACGGTTCCGCTCCGACAACGTCGATGGCTTCCTGCGGCTGTTGGCGTCCGACTTCGGCGTGCAGTCGGTGGCCGGTGAGCACGGGGACATTGTGCTGCGATTGGTCAGGTAGCCTGCGCCCGGGGCGAATGGCGTTGATGGGAGGGAAATGTCAGGCTGCGTTAATGGAAACACCGGCTCTGCGTGTCTTTCTTGTCGTCCGACTTACTACCCCATGATCATACCCCACCTTTGCCAGGCGCTGCGTCTTACCGCAGTCTGCGTAACCTTGCTCACGTCGGTGCTCTTCGCCGCTGACGCCAAACGCCGCTTCGACATCACAGCAGCCGATGCGACCGAGACGCTGCCCCGTTTCGCGGACCAGGCGAGTAGCGAGATCATCTTCTCGCCGGCGACGGTGCGTGGCGTCCTCACCAATGCAGTCTCCGGCGAATTCTCCGCGAGCGAAGCCCTCGATCTGTTGGTCGCCCGCACGGGCTTGGTCGCCACGCGCGATTCTGCGACCGGTGCACTTGCCGTGCGGAAAGGAACGCCCGGCCCAAACGTGGATCGAGCGGAGCAGCCGGCACCCGGCACCCGCCCGACTCGGGACGAGGGCGTTGACGACACGATAAAACTGTCGCCGTTTCTCACGTCATCGGACGGCGACGACGGCTACCATGCGAGCAGCACGCTGGCGGGCAGCCGCATCAAGACTCCGTTGCAGGATGTCGCGGCGCAAGTTTCGGTGTTTACCCCGCAGCTGATGAGCGATCTTGGCCTGACGAATCTCGATGAAGTCTACCTCTACTCGACCAATGTCGAAGGCTACTTGGAATATACGCCGGGCGGTGACCAAGGCACGGGGTTCGGAGCGCTGACCGTCGACAACAGCAACCGCATTCGCGGTCTCGGCGCGGTCACGGTTTTGCGCAGCTTCTTCGAGACGAGCTTTGAGGTCGACAGCTACAACACGGACCGCGTGACGATCGCCAGCGGTCCCAACGCCATCCTGTTCGGTCTCGGCAATCCCGGTGGCATCACGGACGGCAGTCTCAAACAGGCCGGGTTCCGCAATCGCACGACGCTGGCCTATCGGCGCGACAACTTCGAAGGGCGTCGCTTCACGGTCGATGCCAACTATGTCCTGCTGCCGAAAAAGGCCTCGTTTCGTCTCGCGGCCCTCGACGCCGACAATCGCACGTTTCGCCCGACGAGCAGCGATGTGAACCGTCGGCTCTACGGCGCCGTCACTGTGCACCCTTTCGCCAATACGACAGTCCGCCTGAATGGCGAGTGGGTGGAGCGCAAGGCTTCGCGCGCGTCGATGATCCCCGCGCACGACTACGTCACGCCGTGGCTCGATGGTGGGCGCCCGTCGTTCGACAACTCGGGCATCACGGCGGCCACCGCGGCCGCCACGCTCAACACGCGGATTACTTCGGGCGGATTTTCGCCGATCTTCACGCGCAACGGCACCAACGGGATGGTCTTCAAGACGGGCAACACGCCGGCGAACCTCCCGGTGGGAAACTTGCTGAACACCGTCAGTGTCGTCGGCCTGCACACCAAGGCACCGGTGTTGCAGGATCAGGCCTACGAGTGGAGCCTGGTCCGACCCGAAGTCTACAATCCGGCCGCCAATATTTACGGTGACGGCAACCAAGTCCGTCGGCGCGGCCGCGTGCTCAACGCCTTCGTCGAACAGAAAATCACCGAGAATTTTTACGTCGAAGCGGGGGCGATGAAAGAACACTCCGCCGAACGCCGGGGCAGTTGGGTCGACGGTAACAACAGCTTCGATCTCAATGTGGACGGCAATCGCTTCCTCGAGGACGGCGCAACCGCGAACCCCAACTTCGGCAAGCTCTACTCGCAGGCCAATCCGCTGGGCAACCGCAGTGTCGACGACCGGCAGGAGCTACGTCTCACGGCGTCCTACGACTTGAATTTCTCCCGCCGCCGCGGTCTCGCGACCTGGCTCGGTCGTCACCGGCTGGCGGCGATGGTGAGCGACTCGGATTTCACCACGGTGGGGCAAGGCTCCCGCCTTTTGATCGCGGGGACGCCGAGTTTTCTCTCCGCCGCTGCGCGCACGAACTTTGGCGACGCGTCGCGGTTGGTTTACATGCGCACGTATTTGGGCAACGGCGTCGACCACGTGAGTTCACCGGTTCCCGGCGGGGCGCTCGACTTTAAGCCCGTGCTGAATTTCACCGGACCTGCCGGCGAACGCTTCGAAGCCCGCATGTATGATAACCCCGACGGCTCCTACCCCGTGGCGGGTGGCACCGTGCGCAACGTGATTTCCCGGTCGATCGCCGATCAAAGTTACCTGCTCAAGGATCGGTTGATCGCCACCTATGGCTGGCGCGAAAGCCGCGTGCGGATGAAAACGTCCCTCGATACCAAGTCCATCACGCGGCAGGCCAACGGGCTTTTCCCTAACCTCGGTGACACCCATTTTGCGAACGACTGGGACTACTACGCGAACGGCCAGTCGATCAATTGGGGCCTCGTAGCCCGGCCTGTGTCATGGCTCTCGGTGCACTACGCGGATTCGAACAACTTCGCGGTGCAGGCCGCCACGTGGTTCGATCCTTTCGGCAATCCCATCCCGGGCTCCAACGGCCTGGGCAAGGACTACGGATTCAGCGTCAATCTGGCCGACGGAAAATTCAGTCTTCGAGTTAACCGCTATGTGAACACCCAGAAGAACAGCCGGCCCGACAATATCGTCAGCGCGCTGCGCACGATTCCGATCAATCTCGAAAATCGCATTCTTCAGGTGGCGCCCAATACCCCGATGCAAGGGATGGATTTCAACCGCTATGCGACGGCGAACTACCAAGTCACCAACACGTCGGAGGCGAAGGGCTACGACATCGAAATGAACGTCAATCCCACGGCCAACTGGCGCGGCGTGATGACCGTCGGCCGGCAGCAAACCGTGACCCAGATCGACAACACGTGGTGGAAGTGGGTCGAGCAGCGCCTACCGGTGTGGAAAACGTTCGGTGCCGGCTGGGATGTCGAGCGCTACACCGCCGCGAGCGCATTGACCGTTCATCAGATCTATGACCAGTGGGTCGCGACCCAGCGTGATCCGCTCATCGCGACCAATGGCATCGTGGTTTCCAACCAGCGCGAGTGGCGGGTGAACGGCATTTTGACCTATGTGTTTACCGACGGGCGCCTGCGCGGCGCGACCGTCGGCCTCGGCGGTCGTTGGCGCAGCGCCAACACGCTCGGCTATCGCCTCACGACCACCGCCGCGGGTCAGCAAGTCCTCGACCTCAACCGGCCCATCAAGGGCTCGCCGGAGTTGGCGGTGGACACCTTTGCCAGCTATTCGCTGCGCAAGTTGGGTCTCTGGAAGCTCAAGTCCGATTGGAAACTGCAGCTCAACGTCCGCAATTTGCTCGATGGGCACGGACTGATTCCGACGCAGGTATTGACCGATGGCACTCCCTCGATCTTCACCTTCCGCACTCCCCGTCAGGTCATCCTTTCGCTGCAAGTGGAGTTGTAGTTCGTCGTCCCGCCGTTCCCATGGTCCAGCTTCCTCGTTTTTTCCCGCTGCGGGTTCTTTGTGCGATCTTATCGGCGCAGTTGCCGGCAATGGCCGCGCCGCCGCCGTTGCTGCCGCCGAACTCGCCGAATATTCTGCTCATCGTCGCCGACGACATGGGGTGGGGTGATGTCTCCTATCACGGCAGCCGTATCCCGACGCCCAATTTGGACCGTCTCGCGCGTGAAGGCGTGGAACTCGATTATCACTATGTGATGCCACAGTGCACGCCGACGCGCTCGTCGTTGTTGAGCGGGGTCTGGTCCGGGCGCTACGACCTTACTCACAGTCAGGGACGGGCGGACACCGGATTTCCTTCCGGGATGAAACTGCTGCCCGAGGTGTTGCGTGATGCAGGCTACACGACGCTGCACGCGGGCAAATGGCACGTCGGTCCGGCCCCGGGCCAGCGGCCGTGGGAGCGGGGCTTTCAGCGCACTTACGGCTCGCTGCATGGCGTCGTCTCGCCCTGGCACCATCGCGGCGAGGCGGATGCGCTCGGAGATTTTTGGCAGCGCGACGGCCAGCCGCTCACCGAAGAAGGCGTGCACACCACCGATTTACTCACGACGCAGGCCATCACCTGGCTGCGCGAACAAGCGGCGCAGCCGGTGCCGAAACCGTGGTTTCTCTACCTTGCCCATTTCGCTCCGCACACGCCGTTGGAGCCGCCGGAGGATTGGTTGGCGAAGTTTGCCGACGAGAAATTTTCGGCAGAACCGAAAGAAGATGCGCGGGCGCGACGCTACGCCGCCACCGTGGCCCATCTAGATGCTGCCATCGGCCGCGTGATCGCCGCGCTCGTCGAGACCAAGCAGGCGAAAAACACTCTCGTGGTTTTTACCTCGGACAACGGCCCGCAGATCGTGCCGTCAGATCCCACGCAGAACGGCGGCACCTCCGGCGAACTGCGCGGCTTCAAGGCGACGACCTACGAAGGCGGCATTCGCGTGCCGGCCTTCGTGTGGTGGCCCGACCGGCTCAAACCGCGCAAACTTTCCGCTCCGATCACCGTCGTGGACTGGTTGCCCACCTTCGCCGCTCTCGCCGGCGCCGTGGCTCCGGACACGCAAAAACTCGACGGCTTGAACGTCTGGCCGCTGCTCACGGGCGCCGTCACCGCGCCCGCGAAGCGGGTGATCTACCAAAAATACCTCGGCGGCATGGCCGCGTTGCGCGATGGCGATTGGAAACTGGTGACGCGTGGCACGAGCCGGTTTGCGCGGTCACTGATGGTCGGCGACGACCGCGAGGATCAGCTCTTCAATATCGCGGCGGACCCGCTCGAACGCGAAAATCTCGCCGCGCGGCGTCCCGAAATGCTTGCCCGCATGCAAGCCCTGCTCGTCGAACAGATGAAAGGTGACGCGCCGGCCCTCCGCGACGGCACGCCGCAATACTGGTGGTCGCGCGTGCCGGAGCAGCAGCGTTTGATGGAGCAGCGCGCTGACGAAGTGATCCGTGCGCGGGCGGCGAAAAAATCTGCCCCGAAGGAAAATCCATGAACCGACGTCGTTGCGCACTCTTCTGTCTGGGCATGCCACTGCTCGCAGCTGCAATTGCGGCCGGCGCCCCGGCCAAGCCGAACTTCGTCGTGATTTTTAGCGACGACCACACCTATCGCGCGATCGGCTACAACAATCCTGCGGTGAAAACACCGCACATGGACCGCCTCGCCACCGAAGGAATACGACTCGATCGCGCCTTTTCCGCGTCGCCGATTTGCGTCGCCAGTCGGGCCAGCATTTACACCGGCACTTATCCGCAACGGCACGGCTCCGTGGGCCTTTCGAGCGCTGCGTTCACGCAAAACGTCGTCGTGGAAAAACGCTTCGTCACGCTGCCCGCCGCCCTGGCCCAATCCGGATATCATACCGCGCTCTACGGAAAATCGCACCTCGGCGAGCCCACGACGTTCGGGTTTGCCGAGGGTCGTGAGACCAAAGACGCCAACGACGAAGAGGCCTTCGCCGAGGCGGAAAAATTTGTGCAACGCGAGGCCAAGCGGGGCCGCCCGTTTCTCCTGTGGCTCACGCCGCGAAATCCCCATGTGCCCCTCTCCGCGCCGCAGCGCTTCAAGGATCTCTATCGCGATTCCGCCATCACGCTCGACCCCAACTGGCGCGAATCTCCTCTGCTGGAGAGTTTTTTCAACCAAGCCGCCGCCGGGCAAATTGTGTTTCGCGATGGACCGCTCCCAATCTATCCCAACGCGCCCGCCGGCCAAAATTCCGGTCCGCCGCGCACCGCGGCCAACATGAAGGAGGTCATCAAGGCTTACTACGCCGACGTGAGCTGCCTCGACGAACAGATCGGTCGTCTCGTCGATCAACTCAAAGCCGCCGGTCTCTACGAAAACACCATCATCGTTTACCTTTCCGACAACGGCTACCACCTCGGCAACCACGGCCTCGGCAACAAAATCACCATGCACGAGGAATCGGTGCGCGTGCCGATGTTCATCCACTCCCCGCTGCTCCCGGTGAAACGCGCCCGCAGTGACGCGCTCGTTTCATCGCTCGATGTTTACCCGACACTGCTCGACTTCGCCGGCGTGGCGCCGGCGCCGCAGCTGATGGGCAAATCGCTCCGCCCGATCCTTGCGTCGCCGTCCGCCGCCGTGCGCGACTACGTGGTCAGCGAGTGCGTCGGTCCGCCCGAGCGGCGCGTCGGCACCGGCCACCGCATGGTCCGCACCGACCGTTTCAAATATATTCTCTCCAGTTCGGACGAGCAGGCGTTTTTCGATCTTCGCACCGATCCGTTTGAACTGCGCAACCTGATCGGTGATCCGGCGCTCGCCGGAGAAATCGACCGCCACCGCGGAATGCTGCGCGAATGGACCGCCCTCGTGGGCGAGACCCGGCTTCCGCCGATTCCACCCAACGAACCCGCGGCGGGCCCCAAAGCCGCGAAATCGAAGAAAGCAAAATGATCTCTGCTCCTGCTCGCTCCTCCCTCGGCTTCGCCGCTGCTGTTTTCCTCGTCGCGCTGCTGGTGCCGACGTTGTTTTCCGCTCCGGCGACCCAGCCCAATATTCTCTTCATCCTCGCCGACGACCTTGGTTGGACGGGACTGAGTTGTTTCGGCAACAAGGATGTCGCCACGCCGAATCTCGACCGGTTGGCGTCGCAGGGCATGCGCTTCACGCAGGCGTATGCTGATGCGCAGTGTTCGCCGACGCGCGCCGCTTTCCTTTCCGGGCAATACGGCGGACGCACGGGACTCTTCAAAGTCATTGCCGAAAAAGAACCACCGAAGGCCTATATGCGGCCGCCCGTGACGGATCTGACGCTGTCTTCCGACGTCGCGACCTTGGCCCGCACGCTGCGGAGCGCCGGTTACACCACGGGTTTGAGCGGCAAGTGGCACGTGGCCAACAACGCTTTTGTCGCCGCACTGCTGAAGCGTGAAGAAGGGAAATACTTTGATCGTTACGGCTTCGATTTTGCCGGGTCGGCCAATCCGGCGGTGGATCGCGAAGATAAAACCGTCACCGCGATCACGAATGACATCATCGGCTTTATCGAGGGTAACCAGACCAAGCCGTGGTTTGCGTATGCCGCGCACCTCACGCCCCATGCTCCGTTCGCCGCGCCCAAGGCGCTGGTCGAAAAGCACGTGGCGCGCGGCTACAAGCGCAGCTCCAACCCCGGCGGAAAGTTTTCCGAGCGCCCCACGGCCAACTACCTCGCCATGCTCGAACACATGGACAACGAGGTTGGCCGGCTCTTGCGCCGGCTCGATGAGCTCAATCTCACCGAGCGCACGATTGTGATCTTCGCCGGCGACAACGGAGGGCTGTCGCGCGTGTCGGACAACGGCGTGTTGCGCGAAGGCAAGGGCTCGCCCTACGAGGGAGGAATTCGCGTGCCGCTCATCGTGCGTTGGCTCGGCACCGTGAAGCCCGGCAGCGAGTGCGCGGTGCCGGTGCACTTCGTCGATTTTTATCCGACCTTATCCGCGATCGCGGGAGCACAGCTTCCGGCCGGGCACCTGCTCGACGGCGAGAGCCTGCTCCCGCTCTGGCGCCAGAGCGGTTCGTTGCAACGCACGACACTCTACTGGCACATGCCGACCTATACGGTGCCCTATGGACGCTCGCCGTGTGCCGTGATCCGCCAAGGTGACTGGAAGCTCATTCATTGGTTCGGCGACTACCTCGACACCAAGGGCCTCACCCCTGACGACACGCCCTACGGCAAACTCGTGATCGGCCCGCGCACCGAGCTCTACAACGTGCGCGACGACATCAGCGAAACGCGCGACCTCGCCGCCACGCAGCCGGCCAAGGCCCGCGAACTCCGCGCGGCCCTCGATGCGTGGTGGCAAAACGTTGGTGCCAAATTTCCCACGAAGAATCCCGATTTCAACGAGCAGCGCTGGTGGACAGGAACGGCGGAAGGTCCGGAAGGAGCCAAGTGAGGCGAAATCCAAACGACGATCGCCGGAAATCATGAGCCCTATTCGTCATGTCTTGATCGCACTCGTGTTGGCCGTCGCCCCGCTATCCGGTGTCGGCGCTGACCGAGCGCGGGTAGTCAGCTTGGCACAGGAAGGCGGTGTCTGGTGGTTTCGTTCCGCCGCTGGCCAACGCTTCCTGTCCATCGGAGCCAACCACGTCGAACCTTTCTACTGGCAGAGTCCGCGCAATGCCGCGTTCGTCCGTGCGACCTATGGCGACGAGACCTTTCGCAGCGACGGCACGTTCGACGAGAACTCTGCGTCCGTGAAGCTCTGGGCCGCGCGAGTCGGCGCCAATTTCAAGGACTGGGGCTTCAACACGCTCGGGTTCCACAATCCGCTTTCGCCCACGCTGCAGGAGGCCGTCGGCGGCTACTACGTCTGCCATCTGCCCATCGCCGTGGCCTGGGGTTGGAACATGAAGCGCGCCGAACTCGTGAGCCACTTCGCGAAACTGCCCATGGATCTATTTGACGAAAACTTCCGGGCCCAGCTCGACGAAGTTTCCGATCTATTCGTCAAGCCGCGCGCGCAGGATCCCCGGCTGCTTGGCTACGCTTACACCGACGGTCCGCCTTGGACCGTAGACGATGACGCGACCAGTGCGGCCTTTGCGAAACTCTCGGCCGCGCAAAAGCACCTCCATCCGTGGGTTCACGCGCTGATGTCGTTGCCGGCCACCGCTCCCGGCAAGCGGGCCTGGCTCGCATTGATGCAAGCGCGTCATCCGAGCGCCGCCCGAGTTGCGGGCGTTTATGGCATCGACGCCGGGAGTTGGGACTCCCTCGCCGCACGCACGACATGGAGTGAAATGGGAGATCACGAAGCCGCCGCGGCGGACAGCGCGGCCTTTCTCTCGCTCGTGATTCGCCGCTGGTATGAGGAGCGCGCCCGCAGCATTCGACGGCACGACCCGCATCACCTCATCCTCGGCGACAAGCTCAACATGAACCGCGAACGGAAGTTTCCGGCACAACTCGCCGAAAGCCTTCGCCAGATGCGCGGCCTCGTGGACGTCATCAGTGTGCAATACAACGCCCCCGTCGACGAGCAGGTGGAGACACTCGCCGCCGTCCATCGCGAGAGCGGCTTGCCGGTGATGAACGGTGACACCGCGTGCACCCCGTTCTGGCCGGACAATACGCTGCGAGGGGAGAACCCGGAGTTTTACGAAAACCTCGGCAAGATCTACGGTGAGACCATCACCCGGCTTTTCTCCCAGCCGTGGTTTATCGGCTGGCATCATTGCGGCTACATGCGTGGCCTCCGCAAACCCTACTTGGTCGCCTTGGAAAAAGGTGACGCCAAGGAAAGCGGCCGATTTGAGCGACGTGGTATTCTCTACCGCGAAGGCTTTGTCACGGATTCCGAGCAACCCATTGAAGCGATTCTGCAACCCTTGCGAGCCGCCATCGCGAAGAGCGCATCCTTCCACCAAAATGGTCTCGGCAAAAACCAGCCGTAAACCTCAACGTCGCGCCACCCATGAACCGTCGCCACTTCCTCGCCGTTACTTTACTTCGAGTTGCTGCGCTGCTGAGCGTCGTTTGCTTGGCCGCCACGCGCGCGGCTGCTGCTGAATCGCGCGAACTGAACGTGCTCTTCATCGGCAACAGTTTTACCGCCCGGCACGAACTCACCCGGGTGATCAAATCCCTCGCCGAAGAAGGCCAGCCGGGGATGACCTTCAAAGTCACGACGGTGATCTACGGCGGGCGCACATTGGCCCACCACTGGGAATTGCAGACGCCCAATTTCATCCGGCAAGCGACGATCCGCGCCTCCGAGGTGCAGGCCTCGATTGCAGTGCTCAAGGCGGATTTGGAAAAGCGGAGGCAGGCCGAAAAAGAAAACGGCGCCCCGCGCCCCACCGGGGACAACTCGCTGCAGCACGTGACGGCCGCCCTCCGCAATCAGGAGAAACTCGCCGCCACGCTCGCGGAGCCGCGGCGCAAGTGGGACGTTGTGGTGCTGCAGTCGTATCTCGACGACCTCGACGCCGACGGGCATTCGCCGTTCTTCGAGTTCGCGCCGAAGTTCGCGGCGATTGCGCAGGCGGAAGGTGCGCGGGTGATTTTGTATGAAACCACTTCGGCAACCCAACACGCCAAGCCGCTGACCGCTCCGCCCGATTCCGCCCCTGTGCTGGCGAAAGCGCGTGCCATCGCCGCGCTCGCAAACCGTATCGGTGCCGAGGTCGTGCCGATGTCGCTCGTCGCCCTGCGCTGTCAACAGGCGCGGCCGGATTTGACGCTACGTTTCGTCAACGACGCCCATCTGAATCAGACGATGGCGTATCTCACGGCCTGCACCTTCTACGGCGCGCTTTTCCACCGCAGTCCCGCGGGGCTGGCCTACGGCACGGTGACGGACAATCGCTTCGATGATCAGCACAAGGACAAGGATCGCGACGGCGGATCGTTGACCCGGATTTTTTCAGACAGGGATCGCGGTGAGCTGCAGCGCATCGCGTGGCAGGGGCTCGGGCAGTTTGGCGAAATGCAGAAAGTCGCGCGCTGACGTAACGGAGGTGGTGAACATACCTTCGCTGTTTCGAACGATGAGTCGCCCTTGGTGTTCTGCGCTGCGGGCCTTCAGCGCGGGCCGGGGGCGTTGATCCGGGTGGCGTTGCGTTCGGTGCCCGCCGGGGTGCCGCGTGGGGCGGCTTTGCCGCCTTTCGCGGCCTTGGTCGCGCCTGCGGCTTTGATCGCGGCGCCGGTTTCACGGTCGAAGCCGTCACCGGTGAGTTGTGTTGGGACCGTATCGCCCGTGACGTCGCTCCACTCGGTTAGGAGTTTCGCGAGGCGGACTTTTACCGCGCGGTGCGACGGGTCCGAGGCGAGGTTCTTGAGTTGATGTGGATCGGACGCGGTTTCGTAGAGTTCCTCCGAGGGACGCGGCGCGAGAAATACGTCTGCTTGCGCGGGCGTGAGCGTGCCGGCGTCACGGGCGGCGCGAAGCGTCTGGTGCGACGGGGAGCGCACCGAGTCGGCCGGACCCTGCCAGGCCAAAGCCGGACGGTGATTGACGATGTAGAGAAATCCTTCGGAGCGCACCGCCCGGCCGTGGGCCTCGTAGTCGTGCCAGTTGTGTTCGGAAAACGTGTGCTGGCGGACCATGGCGGCGGGATTTTTCAACACCGGGAGAAAGCTCACGCCTTGAATCGTGGGCGTAGGTGGCAGGCCGGCGACGGCGAGCACGGTGGGTGCGATGTCGATCGCACTTACCAGTGAGGTCGAGGGTAAGCCCGGCTGCGTCAGTCCGGCGGGCCAGTGCGCGATGAGATAGGTTTTCATGCCGGAGTCGTGCAGGCGGGTTTTGGCCCGCGGGAACGGCCGGCCGTTGTCGGCCATGATCAGGATCAACGTATTCGCGAGCGTGCCCTCTTTTTCCAGCGCGGCAACGACCTCGCCGATGAAGTGGTCGAAGCGCGTGACTTCGTTGTGGTAGGAGGCGAGGTCATCGCGGGTCGCCGCATCGTCGCGCAAGAACGGGGGCACGCGCACGGTGGCGGCGGCGTGTTTCGCACCGTAGGATTCCGGGTGCCACTCGACGTCGCCATCCCAGTCGCGGTGGGCATCATTCGAGGCAAACCAGAAGAAAAACGGTTTTTCCTTGGGCCGCTCCTGCACGACTTGCACCCAGTTGGCGTGCCCGCCGCTGTTACCGGGGACTTTCCCGGCATCGACGTGATCGAAGGCGGCGGGTTGCGGCAACTCGCCCGCCACGGGTGGCTCCGAGGTCATGTGGTGCTTGCCGCTGAGGGCGGTGTAGTAACCGGCCTCGCGGAGCAGCCGGGGAAACCACGGCAGGTGGGCGGCGATGGGCTGGTGAAGCTCGGAGGCGCGGCCGTTGTTGTGCGGATAACGTCCGGTGATGATGCTGCTGCGACTCGGGCTGCAGCTGCTCGCGGTCAAATATGCGGCGTCGAACCGACGTCCATTGGCCGCGAGGCGGTCGATATTGGGCGTGCGTGCGGTAGGGCTGCCGGTGCAGCCTAGATCGTCCCAGCTCACGTCGTCGGCGATGAAAAGAATTACGTTGGGTCGGGCCGTGGTGGGGGCCGTGGCCACTGCGGCGGAGGACGCGACTGAAACCAGCAGCAGGGCGGCGCAAAACCATCCGGCGCGAATGAGCGGTTGGTCCGGGCGAACGAGGGGGCGCATCCCGGGGATGTTTCTGCGTGCACGCGGGCTTTCAACCTCCATCCCGCGGGCTCGCCCGTTTTTTTTTGGGAGGCGAGTATTTTGAGGCGGAGGTAGACACGGCGCAAAAATGCCACTTAGTCTTTTCCTCACTTACCCCATGGCTTGTTTCCTCAAGACGAACTTTTCCCCGTGGGTGACCGCGGTTCTGATGCTTGCGTTGTCGGTCACGCTCACCGTGGTACCCGTCCGCGGGGCGGCGGCCGCGCCCGCCAAGATCGAGTATAACGCGCAGATCCAACCGATCCTCGCGGAAAATTGTTTCTCGTGTCACGGACCCGATTCGGCCGGACGCAAGGCCAAGCTGCGCCTCGATCGCGCGGAATTTGCGACGGCGGTGCGCGGTGAGCACGAGCCGGCGGTGGTGCCGGGCAAGCCCGCCGAGAGCCCGCTCGTTGAACGCATTTTCTCCACCGACACCGAGGAGATCATGCCGCCGCCGGACTCGCACAAAACGCTCAAGCCCGAGGAAAAGGCGCTGCTCAAACGGTGGATCGCGGAGGGCGCACCCTATCAAGAACACTGGTCGTTGCTCGCACCGACGCGGCCGACCGTGCCGGCGAAGGCAGGGGCGGTGCAGAAATGGGCACGCAATCCCATCGATGCTTTTGTCGCGCAAACGCTCACGTCATCCGGCCTCAAACCGAGTCGCACCGAGGAGCCGGCGCGGTTGCTGCGGCGGGTGACCTTCGACCTCACGGGCCTGCCGCCCACACCGGAGGAGCTCGCGGCGTTTGTGCGCGATCCCTCGCCGGCGGCCTACGACCGCGCGGTGGATCGCCTGCTCGCGACGGATGCGTGCGCCGAGCAGTTTGCGCGGCAATGGCTCGACGCCATCCGTTACGCCGACACGCACGGCATCCACATCGATAATTACCGCTCGATCTGGCCGTTTCGCGACTGGGTGGTCGGGGCGTTTCGGCAGAATCTGCCGTTCGATCAATTCACCGTCGAACAGATGGCGGGTGACCTCTTGCCCAATCCTACGCTCGAGCAAAAAGTGGCGTCCGGTTTCAACCGCTGCCTGCCGACGACGAGCGAGGGCGGGGCGATCGCGGCCGAATACGAGGCGATCTACGCGAAGGACCGCGTTGAGACGATGTCGACGGTGTGGCTGGGACTCACGACGGGCTGTGCGGCGTGTCACGATCACAAATTTGATCCCGTGAGCACGAAGGATTTTTATGCGCTCACGGCATTTTTTCGCAACAACACCATGCCTGCGATGGACGGCAACGTGTCCGATACGCGGCCCAATCTTTTTGTCCCGGCAGTGGGTGACCGTGAGCGGTCGAAGGCGCTGTTGGCCGAAATCGACGCCGCAAAAGAAGTATTAAAAGCCCGTGTCGGGGAACCTGCCGTCGATGCTGAGTTTGCGCAATGGCTGGAGACGGCGACGACGCTCACGGCTGCGCCGGTCGACCGCACGGTCAAGATGCACGTGCCGCTCGACGACGCGTTTGGCCCCGAGGGCGTCGAGGGTATTTTCGGTCCCGCACCAAAAATCAACGGCCTCGATCGCGTGCTGGGGCCCGCGGTGCCGTTCTTGCGCGAGGGCGCCGAGAGTTTTGGGCTGCTCGTCCGGCTTGATGGCACGCCGAGTGGGACGTTGCTTTCGTCGTTTGGCGAAGCAGGGAAGGGCACTGGCTGGGAACTCTTTCTTGAGAATGGAAAAGTTGGGCTCCACGTCGCGGACGGCACCGGTCGCGTCGATGCGCGCGGGGTCGCCAATGCGGTGCTTGCGCCGGGCAAGTGGCATCACGTGCTGCTGAGTTTTGACGCGGCCTCGCTGCGCAGCCGGACCATTGAAGTGTTCGTCGATGGCAAGGCCGTGGCCAACTCCACGGTGTCGGCTCACCTGCCGGTTGATATCGTGTCGGCGGCACCGCTGCGCCTCGGCGGGCGCACCTCTGAGTCCGGCGGAGTAGCGGCGCAACTCACCGGCGGCGACGTGTGGGCGCAGGACCTGCGACGCTATGGGCGCGGTTTCGTCGTGGCCGATCTCAAGTCGCTCTCGGACGTGATCGACACGCATGCGGCGCTGAAAGCCCCGGCGGAGAAACGCACGGCGGCGCAGAAAAAGACACTGCGCGCGCACTATGTCGCGACCATCGACGCCCCTTCGCTGCCGCTCGCAGCAAAGCTGGATGGGCTGCTCGGTGAAGAGGAAGCGCTGCGGCGGCGTGGCGGTGTGACGCTGGTCATGGAAGAGAAGAAGGACTCCGAGCCCTTCGCTCACGTGTTGACGCGCGGCGAGTATTCGCAGCTCGGCGAAAAAGTTTCCGCCACCACGCCGGCAGTGCTGCCGCCGCTGCCGGCTGACGCTCCGCGCAATCGCCTCTCGCTCGCGCAATGGCTCGTTGACCACAAGAATCCGCTCACCGCCCGGGTGACGGTGAATCGCGTCTGGCAGGGCTTCTTTGGCACGGGCCTCGTTGAGTCGGCCGGAGACTTCGGCGTCACGGGGAGTCGTCCGTCGCATCCAGAGCTACTCGACTGGCTCGCGGTGGAATTTCGCGACGGAGGCTGGAACTACCGTCAACTGGTGCGGCTGATCGTGACGAGCGCGACCTATCGGCAGTCTGCCGTGGTATCGCCCGCGCTCCTCGAGCGCGATCCCGCGAACCGGCTGCTGGCCCGCGGGCCGCGTTACCGGCTCGAAGCGGAACAACTCCGCGATCAGGCCCTCGCGGCCTCCGGTCTGCTCGTGGCCAAGCTCGGTGGCCGCCCTGTGCGCCCGTATCAGCCCGAAGGCATTTGGGAAGACGTTGCGATGAAGGAGTCGACCACGCGCTACTATCGCACCGACTCCGGCGAAAACCTTTACCGTCGCTCGCTCTATACCTTGATCAAACGCACCGCGCTCGCCCCCGCGATGGACCTGCTCAACGCCCCGAACCGCGAGGTCTCCTGTGTGCGCCGCGACCGGACGAACACGCCACTCCAGGCCCTCGTGACGCTCAACGATCCGCTCTTCGTCGAGGCCTCGCGTCAGCTGGCCGCCCGCGCCGTGCAGTCTGCGCCGGCATTTGACGCCCGGCTCGACGTCATGTCGCTGCGCCTGCTGGGGCGCACGTTTTCGCGAGCGGAACGAGGCATCGTGCGGCGCACCTTGGATGACGCACTTGCGACCTATCGCCGCGATCCGGCCGCTGCGAAAAAACTCCTGACGATCGGGGAGTCCTCCGTGGATGGAAAAATTCCCGCGCCCGAACTCGCCGCGTGGACCCTCGTCGCGAGCCAGGTGATGAACCTCGACGAATCGTTAACCAAGTAGGGCCGTTCTGAGACCGGCCCCACCTCAAACCATGAATCTTCCTCCCGACTGGCAGAACACCTTCGACGCCTACAATGCCGCGCTCACGCGCCGGCAGTTTTTCCGCCAGACGGGCAGTGGCCTCGGCGTCGCGGCGCTCTCGGCATTGCTCGGGCAACGTGCCTTCGGCGCCGGCGCCGCGACTGCCGGTTCTGCCGCCGCTACGCTCAACACCGCGATGACGGAGCCGTGGAAAATCGCGCCCAAGGCGAAGCGGGCGATCTACATTTCGCTCATCGGCGCGCCGTCGCAGCTCGACCTCTTCGACTACAAGCCGGCGCTGCAAGGGCGTTTCAAAGAAGACCTCAAGGATTGGCTGGCGGGCCAGGGCGAGCGCCTTACCGGCATGACGGCCAATCAGGCGGCGTTCCCGCTGGCACCGACGACGTTCAAGTTTGCGCAGCATGGGCAGAGCGGGATGTGGATTAGCGAGCTCTTGCCGAATATCGCCAAGATGGCCGACGACCTGTGCTTCATCCGCTCGATGAAGACGGATGCCATCAATCACGAGCCGGCCAATCAGCTCGTCTACACGGGTTCGATGCAGAACGGCAAAGCGTCGATCGGCTCCTGGCTTTCCTACGGCCTCGGCACGCTTAACAAGGATTTGCCGGCATTCGTCGTGTTGCACGCGAAACACACGAGCCCGTTTTCCAACGTGCAGGCGATTTCATCGCGGCTGTGGGGCAGCGGCTACCTCGAAGGGCGGCATGCTGGTGTGTCATTCCGCTCGCAGGGCGATCCCGTGCTTTATCTCAACGACGCGCCCGGCATTCCGCGCGAATTACGCCGCAAGATGCTCGACGGACTGGGTGAGCTGAATCGCCGCAGCTACGAGCAGATCGGCGATCCCGAAATCCAGACGCGCACGCAACAATACGAGCTGGCGTTTCGGATGCAGACGAGCGTGCCCGAGCTCGCGGACATGTCTGGCGAGACTGCAGCGACCTATGAACTCTACGGCGAGGAAGCGCGCACGCGCGGATCGTTTGCGAGCTCGGCCCTGATGGCACGGCGGCTCGTGGAGCGCGGCGTGCGGTTCGTGCAAATTTTCCACCGTGGTTGGGACCAGCATGGCAGCCTCCCGCGGGACATCGCGTCGCAGAGCAAAGACGTCGACCGCGCGTGCTACGGTCTGGTGCAAGATTTGAAACAACGCGGCATGCTCGACGATACCCTCGTCATCTGGGGCGGCGAGTTTGGCCGCACGGTTTACAGCCAGGGCACGCTCACCGAGACGAACTATGGCCGCGACCATCACCCGCGCTGCTTCACGATCTGGATGGCGGGCGGCGGCGTGAAGGGCGGGGTGGTGCACGGCGAGACCGACGAGATGTCCTACAACATCGTCAAAGACCCCGTGCACGTGCGCGACCTCCACGCGACGATCCTCCACCTCCTCGGCCTCGACCACGAGCGGTTGAGCTTCAAGTTCCAAGGCCTCGACCAACGCCTGACGGGAGTGGTGCCGGCGAATGTGGTGAAGGCGATTCTGGCCTAAACGGAGCGGCGGTTTCCCAACCGCCGATGGCCGCAATTGGGCGAATGGCCGCTCCGCTCAAAACAGCGGCGCGTTGTTCTTCGGGTCGTTGAGGAGCGCCTCGAATCGCGGGTCGCCTTGAAGTGGGCGGAACCACAGACTTTGTCTCATTTCGTGAACGTTGAGTGGTTGCTCAATGGGTGTTCCCAGGAGTCGGGCAAATTCGTTGATGGCCTTTTCTTTTTCATCGGCCCACGTGTAGACCAAGGCAAGGCAGACGCTGAATGCTGGGCCCCGATAAGCGTCGCTCGACTCAGGCTGAAGTTGCGTGGCTCGGAGAGCACAGCGAATCGCTTCTTGTTTGTCGCCCGTCAAAACCTCGATGAGTCCGAGCGTGCACCAAACCCGGGGATTTTTGGGCTCCGTCTTCCTTTGCAGGAGCAATGCCTGCTTGATAGGTTCAAGCGTCTCCTTTGCATCTTGGTCGCGACCTGCGACCTTGGCAACCAGTGCCCGGCCTACTTTGTCGGCTGGCCACCAGGAACCGCCGGTTGGCGGCTTCAAGAAGTCTATAAGCTCTACCGCGGTCGCTAAGTCTCCCGTGCGCACGGCCCAAATTGCACGACGTTCATTCAACTGGCGGCGGATCGTTTCATCGCGGCCTTCCGCCGCGAAAAGTTTATCCATTTTATCGTTTGAGCCGCTTGCGAACCAAACACTCTCGGCGACCCAGTATGCAGCGTTGAGACCGATATTGGGTTTCGGTGTTAGTCGCCGGAGTTCATCAATGCCTTCGTCATATCTTCGTCCTGAAATCAGCAGCCAACCGAGGTCGAACGTGGCTCGGGACTGATTAGGATCCAATGCAACGGAACGTCGACCGGTTGCGACGGCTTCAACCCACTTGCCCTGACGACGTTGCACGGAGGCTATAGCATTGTAGACTTCGGGATCGTTCGGGCGCAGCAGCAACACACGATTGTAATGCGACAGAGCTCGCTCGTAGTCGCGGATGGCGCGGTAAAAATAGTCCCCTTGGCTTAAAAGGACCTCGGGCGTTTCGGGCGCTAGTCGAGTGGCTGTCGCGATAGCAATGTCGGCCTTTTGGAGCCTTGCCGGAGTTGTGTCGCGACTAAAAAAATAGGCGTTCGAGTGAATACTGGCCAGAGCGCCCCACGCGGCGGCGAATCTCGGATCCAGGTCCACGGCCTTGTTAAGGAATGCCTCCATTTCATCAAGATCTGAGGTCTGGTTTTCCCATCCTTCCCTCGCTTTTAGGTAGTAATCATACGCGACAAGATTTTCGGTAAGCTTCCGTCCGACCAGTTGTCGCTCCTCAGGCGAAAGCACGGCCTTCAGTTCAGATGCGATCGCTTGGGCGAGTTCCGCTTGGATCGCGAAAATGGCTTTCACGTCTCTGTTGTAGGGTTTGTTCCAGAGCGTCTCTTCGGTGCGTGGATTGAAAAGCGTCGCGGTCATGCGGACGGTTTCTCCCGCGCGCCGCACGGTGCCGTTGAGCAGGAAGGCCACGCCGAGTTCGTCGGCGATTTCACGCGGAGTCTTCTTGGTGCCGAGGTAGGTCATCACCGTGGCCCGGGGGATGGGACGCAGCTCACGAATGAGGTAGAGGCTGCTGATTACGTCCTCGTGCATACCTACGGCAAAGAATGCATTGGCGTCCTTGTCTTCGCTAAGGTTGTCGAACGGGAGGACTGCGATGGACTTTGGGCCGAGGCGCGGGCCGGCGGGGGCGAGTGGGCTGGCCGCTGCCGTGACTGGTTTTTCCGCGGTGGGCGGGCGCGTCCCGGCGCCCGCATTTGGCGAAGGACGCAGGGCGATGAAACTGGCGACCGCAATTGCCATGGCGGCAGCGAAGCCGATCCATGCCGTCGCAGGGACGCGACGGCCCACCTTCGGCTCTAGGCCCGCCCGTTGGGCGGGCGCCCGGTCGGCGACCGGGCCTACATCATCGCCCAGCAGCGCTTTCACCCGCTCCGCAAACGCCGCCGTCGCCTCGCCCTCACGCAGTCGCGTCCATTGCACACTGAGAAATACCTCCGGCACGAGTGCCGCGCGCTCGCCCGTGTCGTCGATGACGACCGGCACCAGAAACGGTGTGCCGCGGGCGATGAGGCGGGAGCGCTCCTCGGCGAGGTGCCATTCGAGGCGGAAGTAGCCTTCGCGGCGGCGCTGGGTGTTTTGGGAAATCACCGGCAGGAACAGCGCGCAGTCGCGGATCTGCTGTTTGATTTTCGCATCCCACGTGTCGCCACTGCGCAGTTCGTTTTCGTCGAACCAGACTTCGATGCCGTGGGCACGGAGATTCTCCGCGATGCGCCGAGCGGCAGCCGCGTCGTCGTGCGAGTAACTCACGAAAATGGCGCGGGGTGCCGCGGGCAGATGGGTGGGAACGTCGGGCATGAAACACAGGCACGATTGCGGGAGCCGGCGTGGTGGCCAGTCGAAATCTCCCCGACAGAAATCTGCGGCCGGGCGTCACTGATGCGGCTTCTTCGTTCTGCGGCCCGTCGGTGAACCATGTGGCCTCTCCAACGACGCGCGGCACGGGAAGCTTCACAGGGTCGCGGCGACTCTCAGTGGCTCCGAGGAGGCGCAGGTGATCGAGGTTGATTTATCACGATGGGGTCCGCTCCCAGAGGTATTTGTGCAAAAAGAATGGTCTTCTGTGCCAAGTAATCGTCGTGGGCTTGCTAGTCGGCGTTGAGGGTGTTCGCTAGAGATGTTCGTGTAGTTGTTATCGCCATAACATTTTTCCCCATGCGTCGTCTCCTTTTTCCCTGTGCCACCGCGCTGGTGTTGGTGGTTCCGTCGGTTAGTGCCGCTGCACCCGCCGCCGCCAAGCTCTCATTCAACACGCACATCCAGCCGATCCTCGCGGAGAACTGCTACGCGTGCCACGGCATCGACGGAAGTTCACGCAAGGCCGAGCTCCGGCTGGATCGATTGGAATTTTCCACGGCGAAGCGCAAGGACGGCGGGCCGGCGATCGTGCCGGGCAAACCAGAGCAAAGTCCGCTGGTTGAGCGGATCGAATCGAAGGATGAAAAGAAAATCATGCCACCGCCCGAGGGGCACAAGACGCTGAAGCCGGAGGAGATCGCCACGTTGCGCCGATGGATCGCTGAGGGTGCGGTTTATGAAGAACATTGGTCGTTCATTCCGCCGAAGCGACCGGCGGTTCCAGCGGTGGCCAAGGCGCAATCGAAAGCCGTGCGCAACCCGATCGATGCCTTTGTGGTCGCACGCTTAGCTAAGGATGGGCTCACGCCTTCAGCGGAGGCGGATCGCCGCACCTTGATTCGCCGCGTGACCCTGGATCTCACGGGCATTGTGCCGACGCCGGAGGAAGTGGAAACGTTCGTCGCGGACAAAGCTTCGGACGCCTACGAGCGCGTCGTGGACCGGCTATTGGCGAGTCCCCGTTATGGCGAACACCGTGCACGCTACTGGCTCGACTACGTGCGCTACGCGGACACGCACGGTATCCACTTCGACAACTACCGGGCGATCTGGCCGTATCGCGACTACGTGTTCGGCGCTTTTAACGCCAACAAGCGCTTCGACACGTTTGTGCGCGAGCAACTCGCCGGCGATTTGCTGCCGGCGCGCACGCTTGATCAATTGGCGGCGACGGGATTTGTGCGCTGCAATCCCACGACCAACGAGGGCGGCACGATCACCGAGGAGGTTTATGTGAATCAGACCCGTGACCGGGTGGAAGCGTTCGGGGCGACGTTCCTCGGGCTCACGACGGGTTGCGCGGCGTGTCACGATCACAAATTCGATCCGTTCTCTCAAAAGGATCACTACGGCCTGGCGGCATTTCTCGGCAACACGGCGGAAAAACCCTGGGATCTCAATATCGCGGAGCCTCTGCCGGTGTTGCGCCTGCCGAAGCCGGAGATGAAGGACGCAGCGGAGTTTGTGCTCGGGCAGCGCGCCGGGTTGTTGGAGAAAGGGGAGGCCCGGCGCATGCGCGGCGTGGAACTCACCGCTGCCTGGCTGGCGGCCGGCAACAAACCGAAACCGGTCGATCCGACTGGGCTCGAGCTGCGCCTACGCCTCGATGAAGGGAAGGGCGACGTGCTGAAAAATTCTGCGCCGCGGGCGAAAGTGGCGGAGTTCAAGGCGGACACCAACCCGCTGGTCTGGGGTGAAAATACGTGGTTCTGGCCCTCCATGCGCATGGATATTCTTTCGCGCATCAACCTCGGCGACCACGGCGACGTCGATCTTGGCGACAAGTTTTCCGCCGGCAGCTGGATTATGTTACGCGCCAAACCCGGTGGCGGCGTGCGCACGGGCACGGGCAACGGCACGCTCGTTGGTCGCATGGGCGACGCCAAACGGAAGGGTGGGGCGGGCTGGGAAATCGCCCAAGAGAGCTTGCAGATTGTGTTCAGTCTGATGCCGGACGCGACTCCCCCGAAACTGGCGGACGTGATCGCCGAGGGGGCGGCGCCCTCGGCTGCAGGCAAGGCGGCGGCGAAAAAAGGAAAAGCCGCAAAGAACTCCACCCCGCCGCCCGCAGCGGTCACGCCCCCGCAGCGGGGCCTCCAAGTGGCGACCAAGCTCGGGGTAATTACGCGCGACGAGTGGCAACATGTGTTCGTGACGTATGATGGCTCCAGCAAGCCCTCGGGCGTGAAAATCTATCTGAATGGAAAACTAGCCGAAACTGAGGTGAAGGTGGATTCCCTCGAGGAAAGAGACTCGATTCGCACCGATGCCGCGATGCACCTCGGACGTCGCGACGACTATAATCCGATGCGGGAAACGCGCTTTCAGGATGTGCGATTTTACAAGCGCGCGCTCTCGGCCGACGAAGTGGCCCGGCTGCCCTATGAGGACGTCGCCGGGGAGATTGTCGCGCGCCAGCCCGACGCGAAAAAATGGACCACCGAGGAGAAATTTGTGGTCGTCGATCGTTTCTATCTGGGCAGCAAAGACCCGGAGACGACGGGTCTGGCGGCGGCCATTGCGGTGCATGAGAATGCGTTTGAGGTGCTCACGAAGGACGGCATGGCGACGCTGATCGCGCTGGAGAAAACCACGCCGGCCTTCGCCGACGTTTTGAAGCGCGGGGACTATTTTGCCCGCCTCGAACGCGTCGAACCGACCGTGCCCCATTTCATGAGCGATCTGCCGGCTGGCACGCCGCGCAATCGCCGCGGACTGGCCGAGTGGTTGCTCGCCCCGACACAGCCGTTGATGGCGCGGGTGACCGTGAATCGCATGTGGCAGGAGCTGTTTGGCCGTGGGCTCGTCGAGAGTGCGGGAGATTTTGGAATTATGGGTGACCGGCCTTCTCACCCGGAATTGCTCGACTGGCTGGCGGTGGAGTTTCGCGACGGTGGTTGGGATGTGAAGAAATTTTACCGACTGATGGTGACGTCCGCGACCTACCGGCAGACGGCGGTCGCAACGCCGGAGCGGCTCGCGAAGGATGCGAGCAATAAACTGCTCTCCCGTGGACCGCGTTTCCGGATGGATGGAGAGATGCTGCGCGACAGCGCACTCGCGACGGCGGGGCTGCTCGTTGAGAAAATGGGCGGACCTTCGGTCAAGCCCTACCAACCGCCGGGGATTTGGGAGGAAGTGGCGATGCCGGAGTCGAATACGAAAACTTACGTGCCGGACAAGGGTGACGGCCTGTACCGGCGGAGTGTTTACACGTTTTGGAAGCGAGCGTCAGCGCCGGCGGCGATGGAGACGTTTGATGCCACTTCGCGCGAAGTGGTGTGCGCTCGGCGTGCGCGCACCAACACGCCGCTGCAGGCTTTCGTCACGATGAATGATCCGCAATGGGTTGAAGCCGCACGCAAACTGGCGGAACGCGCGATGAAGGCGTCGCCCAAGTTTGCAGCGCGGCTCGATTTTCTTGCCCGGTTAACGCTGTCCCGTGCGCTCGACGCGCGTGAGACCGCCGTGCTCACGAAGGCGGCCGAGACGTTCCGCGCGAAGTTCGCCAACGGTGAAGACGACGCGAAGGCCCTTCTCTCGGTGGGCGAGTCGCCGGTCGATCCGAGCCTCCCTCGCAATGAGCTCGCGCAATGGACCGTCGTCGCGAGCCAGTTCCTCAACCTCGACGAATTTCTGACCAAGTGAAACGTAGACTTCAGTCCGCCCGACCTGAAACCATGCAAACTTCCGCGCCCCCTGCTTCACCTGATCGCAACCTTTGTTCAGATCATTGCGGCGAGCATCCGACCGTCTGGGACTTGCCCCACATTCCGCTCGGGCTGAAACGTGAGTGGCTCGATCTGGAGACGCGCCGTCACTTTCTGGGGAAGGGCGTCAAGGCGCTTGGTTGGGCCGGCCTTGCCACGCTCCTCGGACGCTCGGCGCCCAATCTGCTGGCGAACTCGGCGATCCCCGGAGCGCCCGCGATGGTGCCGCACTATGCGCCGAAAGCGAAGCGCGCGATCTACCTCTTCATGGCGGGCTCGCCGTCGCAGTTTGAGACGTGGGACTACAAGCCGGCGCTCGCGGACATGTTCGACAAGGACCTGCCGGAGTCCGTGCGCGGCGGGCAAACGCTGACAGGGATGACAGCGAGCCAGACCCGGTTTCCGATTGCGCCGAGCATCTATAAATTTGCCCGACACGGCGAAGCGGGGCGGTTTATTTCTGAACTCTTTCCTTACACGGCGAAAGTTTCCGACGAGTTGTGCGTGATCAAGTCGCTCCACACCGACGCGATCAACCACGAGCCGGCGATCCTCCAGCTGACGACCGGCAACATGTTTCCCGGAAAACCGTCGATCGGTTCGTGGCTCTCCTACGGACTCGGGGCGATGAACGAAGAACTGCCGACGTTTGTCGTGATGACCTCGAAGATGCCGCACCGCACCAACGTGCAGGCGTTGTCGAACCGGTTGTGGTCGTCGGGTTTCCTTTCACCGGAGCACGCGGCGGTGGCGTTGCGCTCGGGGAGCGACCCCGTGCTCTACCTCAATAATCCGAAGGGCGTCGAAAGCGATGTGCGGCGTGCGATGATCGACGGCGTCAACGATCTGAATCGGCAGTTGTTCGACCGGGTGGGCGATCCGGAAATCAATGCGCGAATTTCCCAATACGAGATGGCCTTTCGCATGCAGACCTCGGTGCCTGAGCTCACGGATTTTTCGAACGAACCACAGTCCACCTGGGATCTCTACGGGCCGAGGGCGAAGGAGCCCGGCACCTTCGCCTACAATTGCCTCATGGCGCGTCGCCTCGCCGAACGCGGCGTGCGCTTCACCCAGATCTTTCTGCGTAGTTGGGACCAGCACAGCCGATTGCCGACTAACATCAAACTCATGGCGCAGGACTCGGATCAACCGACCTACGCGCTCGTGACGGATCTGAAACGCCGCGGGCTACTCGACGACACCGTCGTGATCTGGGGCGGCGAGTTTGGCCGCACGGTTTATTCGCAGGGCACGTTGACACCGGAAAACTACGGCCGTGATCACCATCCCCGGTGCTTCAGCATGTGGATGGCGGGCGGCGGCGTGAAGCCCGGCATTTCCTACGGAGAGACGGATGATTTTTCCTACAACATCGTGAAAGATCCGATGCACATCCGCGACTTGCACGCGACGATCCTCCACCTCTTCGGTCTCGATCACAACAAGCTGTCGTTCAAATTCCAGGGCCTCGATCAGAAACTCACGGGTGTTTTGCCCACGAAAGTTATCCATGATCTGCTCGCATAATGTAGGGCGGGCTTCAGCCCGCTTTTTTCGCGGAAAACATGCCTGCATCCAAGGCGGGCTGAAGCCCGCCCTACTCCTTGCCCTCGCGCTCGCTCCCGTCGCGCGCGCGGACGACACCTTTTTCGAGAAACGCGTTGCACCGATTTTCGAGCAGAAGTGCGTCGCCTGCCACGGGGAGAAAAAGCAAAAGGGGAAGCTGCGCCTCGATAGTTTTGCGCACCTGATGCGCGGTGGCGAAGCGGGTGCGGTGGTCAAAGCCGGCGAGCCAAAGGAGAGTGAGCTTTTTCTCCGGGTGACGCTGCATCCCGAAGATGAGGACTTCATGCCGGCGGACAGCAAGCCGCCGCTGACGAAGGACGAAGTGAAGGTGCTCGAACTTTGGATCGCCGCCGGCGCATCCGAAACGACGCCGGTCGCGGCGATCAAAGGCGCCCCCGCGCCGACTGCGCCCAAAGCACCGACGTTGGCCCTGGCTCCCGACTGGCGTCCGCGCGCGGCGCAAATCGCTCAGCTCGAAAAGGTACTCGGCGTCCGCCTCGTCGCCCGATCGTTGGTGCCGACGGATGGCTTGGTGTTGCGGACGGCGAGTGCGCCCACGCGGTGCGACGACGCGGTGCTCGCAAAACTTGCGCCAGTGGCGGATCTCATCGTAGAGGCCGAGCTGGCCCGCACAAAAATCACCGATGCCGGCCTCGCTGCGCTCGCCGCCTGCAGGAACCTGCGCACGATCGATCTCACGCGCACGGGCGTGACGTCGGCTGGCCTGGGGAAACTCGCGATGTTCACAAAACTAGAGTCGATCAATCTTACGTCGACGGGCGTGGATCTGGCGACCGTGGCGCAGCTGCGGGCGCAGCCGGGGCTGAAGCGTCTCTGGGCGTTTGATACCCCGGCGGAAAAATAGCGTCGGCGGAAAGAAACTGCCCTGTCCACCAATCCGGTTCGTTCTCCGTCATGAGTAAATTCCTGCGAGCGTGGGGCACTTGGGCTGTAGCGGAGGAGGATGTTGGCGGCACGGACGCGAGGTGGGATGCTTGGGTCGCCTCCGCGAAAGCCCCGGTGATCGAGCCGGTGAGGGAAATTTTTCGGACGGCGCGGAAGCTCGGCGTCGAGGTGTTTTTTATCACCGGTCGACGCGAACGGGTGCGGGCGGGCACCGAGGCCAATCTCCGGAAGGTCGGCTGCGGTGATTTCGCCGCGCTCGTGATGAAGCCAAATGAGTGGAAGGGCACGGCGGCGGCCTGCAAGACCGCCGAACGGAAACGGCTCGTCGCCGAGGGGCGCGTGATCATTGCGAATTGGGGAGATCAGGAAAGTGACTTGTCTGGTGGCGCGGCTGAACGGACGTTTAAGCTGCCCGATCCGTTTTATTTGATTCAGTGAAGCGATGGTGACGGGCGGGCGGGCGCCGGGAGATGGTTGCTCGCGCACGAGCGACGAGCTCTGAAAACGAAGTGGTGATCTACTTCATTTCGCCGCGGCGGCGGGATCGAGGTAGACGTGCTTGAGTGTGTGGAGATCGAGGAGGTTGCCATACCAGCCTTTCAGCTCCGGGCGCATGAGGACGTTGCGCTTGTAGAAATAGATCGGAGCGATCGGAGATTCGGCGGTCAGGATGTCTTCGCAGCGCTGGAAGATTTCGTAGCGCTTGGTGTTGTCCGCGGTGATGCGCGCTTCCCGGATGAGAGCATCGTAGTGAGCGTTGCTGAAGCCGGTGAGGTTATTGCCGTTGCCGGTTTCGAAGAGGTCGAGAAAGGTGCTGGGATCGAGGTAATCACCGCCCCAAGCGTAGCGACCGATTTGATAGTTCATCTGGCGCATCGTGTCGTGCCAGACTTTGGCTTCTTGATTGTAGAGACCGACGTCGATGCCGAGATTTTTTCGCCACATCTGCTGAATCGCTTCGGCGATTTTCCGATGACCCTCCGTGGTGTTGTAGAGGAGTTCGAGGCGGGGGAAACCGGCGCCGCCAGGAAAACCGGCTTCGGCGAGGAGCTTTTGGGCGCCGGGGATATCGGTGACGGTTTTCGAATGGGCGGTAAAGCCGGCGATGTTGGGCGGGGTGAGATTGCTGGCGGGTTCCTGGCCGCCTTTGCTGACGCGCTCAACGATTTGGCGGCGATCAATCGCCATTGAGAGGGCACGGCGGACGCGCACGTCGTTGAGTGGCGGCTTGGTGACGTTGAAGCGGTAGAAATAGGTGGAGAGCTGGGTCTCTTGGTAGAGGAGTTTTTCCGGTAGTTTTTGGTAGGCGGCGATTTTTTCGATGGGCACTTGCGCAGTGAGGTGGAGCTGGCCGGAGCGAAACGCGGCTTCTTCGGTGGTTTCGTTTTCGATTGGATAGACGTTCACTTCTTGCAGGCGCACGACGTCACGATCCCAGTAGGTCGGGGATTTGGTTACGCGAATGACTTGGTTGGGCTTCCATTCGGCGAGGACGAAGGGGCCGTTGCCGACGAGGTTGCCGGGGCGGGTCCAGAGACTGCCGCGTTGATCCATCTTGCCGAACTTTTCGATGGTCGCTCGATGGACGGGGAACCATGCCTGATGGGAGGCGATATGGGGCAAATAGGGCAGGGGATGCCATAGCGTCAGCACCAACGTACGATCGTCGACGGCACGGGCACCGACTTCGGAGAAATCAGTGACCTTGCCCTTGTTGTATTCCTCGCCGTTTTTCAGGTGGAACAGCATGTTGGAGTACTCGGCGCCGAGTCCGGGGGACAAGATTCGGCGAAAGGCGTAAACAAAGTCGCCCGCGGTGACGGTTTCGCCGTTGGACCATTTGGCGTTGGCGCGAAGGTGGAAGGTCCAAGTCATGCCGTCGGGCGTGGACTCCCAGCGTTCGGCGACGCCGGGTTCTGGATGGAGATCCTTCGGATCGTAGCTCGTGAGACCCTCGAACATCGTCATCACGAGGTTCGCGTCCTGCACGCTGGTGATCACGTGGGGATCGAGATCGGTGGGCTCGCCGAGGTTGCCCCAGTGGAGCACTTGATTGCGGGTGCCAGCAGAGACAGCCGTCTCGCGTTTGGCACAGGCGGCGAAAGCCAGGAGGGTAAGCGGGAGAAGCCGCCGGAGGATTTTCATGGGGAAAGCGAAAGGGGAAAGAAAAAGCCACGCGAGAAATTCGCGTGGCTGGCAAGAAGCAGGGCGGGATGGACCGCGTTACTTCTTTGGTGATTGGGCTTGGATTTCGGCGAGGCGCTTATCCAACTCCGCCATCTTGGCGACGAGCTCTTCCTCGCGTTTCTTGCGCTCGGTGCTGGTGACGATGCTGAGGCTGGTGGCATCCTTGATGACGTTGGCTGGCAGGGAGAGCAGGCGGGTGATCAGGCCCTGGTCCTTGAAGGAACTAAGGTAGAGCGCGGTAATTTCATGGGAGAGCTTGAGGGAGTCCTGCGCGATGGTTTGGGTGCTTACGATATTGTTCTGCAGGGTCTGGTTCTTCGCGAGCTCGGCAGTGAGAACGTTGCCAACTTGGTCAGAGATCCGGTGACTGTATTTCTCGATGGATTCGCGCGTGAGATTCTGGTCCTTCGACATTTCGGCGAGAATCGGCTGAATCTTGTCGGCCATGCGGGTGGAAACTTTGTCCACTTGGTCGTTCTGCATTTTCTCGGCTTCTTCGGGTGACTTGGGGAGCGGGTTGTAGGGCTGAACTTTCTTGGCAATAATTTCAGCGAGGGCGTCCATGCGCTCGACGTTGAGTTTCTGGAGCTCCTCATCGGTGCGGAACAAGTCGGCTTCGCGCTTCGAGATGGCGTCGCGGAGGAGCTTGTTGGTGGCGTCGAGCTGCCGGCGATTCTCTTCGGAGGCAGCCTTGAGCGCATCGTTTTGCTCGCGCAAGGGGATCAGGTCGGCTTGGTGCTTGGCCGAGGCGAGATCTGCCTGCTGCTGCAGCCAGAAAGCGACACCGACGATCAGCAACGCAGTTAAGAGGAAGGCAGGGATCTGCTCTTTGAATTTTTGCCACATAAAATAGAGGGATTGGTCGGGTTCGCGGACGGGGACAGGTTAGGATTGGACGGGAAATAATTGCAACGCCGCGCTGGGCGCAGGTTTTACGGTTGTTTTCTGGAGGAGTCGACGCACGGTGGCGCCATGAGCCTCAATCGGTGCGAGCAACGGGTCTATGACTATTGGCGGGGCCATGCCACGGAGAGACAGTTCTGGGAGGAGAAAGTTCGCGCGATTGCCAAGGCGACGGGAGATGATTTCATCGCAGCCGCCCAGCTCGATGCAGAGCTGTGGCGTTACTATGTAGAACGGAGTGGGATGGTGAAGGTGTTTCAGGAAGCAGTGCAACACGAGGGGCTGCGTCGGACTAGTATGAAGAGCTTGGCCGAATTGGTTGTGCGTTTGTGGGTGGAGCCACGGCCGAAGAAAAAGCGTCCCGAAGGTGAGCCCCCGCCGCTGCCTTACGCTTAGCTGCGCGGAAAATCTGCGAAGCCCCGTGGATTTATCTAAATAAAAATCACGCGGTGCCGTTGGGAACTTTCAGCGAAGTGTGCTTTCATACAGGGTAGTTGAATTTTCTCCTCCGCTTAGCGGGGGAGAATGGGGTAAGTAAGAAAGTAATGGGCGGACCGCTTAGGGGTAAGTGGTCCGCCCTCTTTTTTGCCCAAAACGCGGCGGTGGAACGGAAAAAAGGCGCCGCGCAATCAGCGGCGCCCGTAAAATGAGGCAGAGGAGGTCGGCCGACTAATCAGGTTGGAGTGGCCGCCGGCGTGCCGACCTTATCGTGGAAGTCGGCCGGCGTGCCGGTCTGCTTCACGTAACCCGTGCGCATCACGAAGTCACCGAAGTGTTCGCCTTGGTTTCGCTCGAGGGCGTAGCGACGAATGATCGGGCCGAGGAGGGCGACGATTTCGGTCTCGGGAACGTTCGGGCGGAAGAGGGTGTTGAGGCGTGAGCCGTTGAAGGCGGCACCGAGATACACGTTGTATTTGCCGGGGGATTTTCCGACGAAGGCGATTTCCGCCAAGTAAGGGCGGCCGCAACCGTTGGGGCAGCCGGTGATCCGGAGGCTGATCTCATCGTCGCGCAGACCGGCGGCTTCCAATTCGGCGTCGAGCAGTGCGACGAGTTCGGGCAGGTAGCGCTCGCTTTCGGCTAGGGCCAATCCGCAGGTGGGCAAGGCGACGCACGACATCGCGTTGCGGGCGAGACCGGAGACATTGTTCGCGGTGTCGAGTTGGTGTTTGCGCAGGAGGGCGTCGATGACGGGGCGCTCGGCAGGTTGGACGCTTGCGATGATGAGGTTTTGATTCGCGGTGAGGCGGAAGTCGCCTTTGTGGGCGAGGGCGATTTCGCGCAGGGCGGTCTTGAGCTTGAGCGTGGGCGTGTCCTTTACGCGTCCGCTCATGATGAAGAGCGTGTAGTGGCTCGTGCCATTTTCTCCTTCGACCCAGCCGTAGCGGTCGCCCATGTGGGTAAAGGTGAATGCGCGGGGCGAGTCCAAGCGATAGCCAAGGCGGCGCTCGACCTCTTCGCGGAACCAGACGATGCCGCGGTCCTCGATCGTGTATTTGAGGCGTGCGTGTTTGCGGTCGGTGCGGTCGCCGTAGTCGCGCTGGACGAGCATGACTTTTTCGGCGACATCGACGGCTTGGGCGACGGTGCAGTAGCCGAGGAGATCGGCGATGCGAGGGAACGTTTCGCCTTGATTGTGGGACATGCCGAGACCGCCGCCGACGGTGACGTTGAAGCCGGCGAGTTTCTTGCCGGTCGCGTCGGGGATGGCGATGAAGCCGAGGTCGTGCGCGTAAATGTCGACGTCGTTGCTCGGCGGAATCGCGACGACGGTCTTGAATTTTCGCGGGAGATAAGTGGCGCCGTAGAGCGGCTCGGACTCGGGTTCGCCGCCGGCGACGAGGGTATCCCCGCCGACCCAGATTTCGTGGTAAGCGCGGGTGCGCGGCGAGAGGTGATCGCTGATGGCTTTGGCCACACTGAGCGCTTCCGCATGGAGGGAGGATTGCTCAGGGTTAGGATTGCACATCACGTTGCGGTTGACGTCGCCGCAGGCCGCGAGGGTATCGAGGAGGGAGCGATTGACGGCGTTGATGGCGGACCAGAGGTTCGCCTTCACGATGCCGTGAAATTGGAACGCTTGGCGCGTGGTGAGCTTGAGGGTGCCGTTGGCGTGGGAGTCGGCGAGGGCGTCGAGGGTGACCCACTGGGCGGGCGTGCACACGCCGCCGGGGACGCGGATGCGGGCCATGAAGCTGAAGGCTTTTTCCTTACCCTCGCGGCGGCGCTCGTTGCGGAGGTCGCGATCGTCCTGACCGTAAATGCCGTGAAATTTGGTGAGTTGACCGCTGTCCTCCGTGATGGCGCCGGTGGAGTGGTCGGCGAGGTCGCGGAGAATATTTCCGCGAAGGAAATTACTGGCGGCTTTCAGGCCTTCGTTTTTGGCGAGAGGTTTGGTGGCCGGAGCGGTGGTGGGAGTGGCAGTGGAACTCATGCGAAGGTGGGAGCGTGGACGGTCGAAAGGGTGGCGCGCAAGGCTGCGGCGAGGGAAGTTGCGGCGAGCGGGTGGGTGCCGACGAGGTCGGTCAAGTGACAGCGCAGTGCGGGGGTGGCGGATTCTGCGGCGCCGCAAATCTGGGCGATATCACCAAACGCACCGGCATGGCGGCCAGGCGAAAGAAAGAGCAGGGAGATAATGACATCTCCGGAGTCGAAACCGGGCGCACGGAGTTGTGCGGCGAGCAAGGGGTGATTGTGCGCATGGTCTTCACCCTCCATGGAGGCGGCGGCGAGTGGACCGATTTCGGTGCCGAGCAGCGCGCGGGTTTCGTCGGCAATACGGTTGCGTAGTTCGGCTGAGAGCGGGGAGGGGCCGCCGTGGTCGACAACAATCACCGGCGGACTGTCGAGCCCGGCGAGGGCAATCGTCTCACGCACACGGGCGGCGAGGATTTGCGGGATAACTCCGGCATCGGCGAGACTGCCGGAAAAGGTGAACGTGAAGGGGCGCTCCGGTGTGCTGAGTTTTTCGAGATCGGTGCGAAGCGCGGAGCCGATGGCGCCTTGCGCGCTGATAAAAAACGGGACGAAGACGAACTGGCGCTCGCCACGGGCGAGGTGCGCTGGGACGAACGTCGCGAGCGTCGTGCCCGTGGGATCACCGTCGAGGGCTGACAGGGGAATGCGGTCGCTGTGTTTCCACGAGACAGGATGCACCGTCGCCTCGACTGAGAGGGCGATGGCTTCCGCGACGACGCGAAGGTTGCGGGTCGCAGCGGGCTCAAGGGAACCGTTGTCGATCAGTGCAATGGTCATTGGGCTTGCGCGCGGGCGACCCGGAACCACGCGAGTTTATCGGAGAGCGCGGCGACTTCGCCGATGACAACAATTGAAGGTGCGCCGAATCCGGCGTGTTCCGACTCGAGGGCGACTTTGCTGACCGTGGTGAGCAATTGGCGGTGTTCGTCCGTCGTGGCAGATTGCACCACGAGGGTCGGTGTCTCGGGGGGAAGACCTCCCGCTTGCAGGCGACGCGTGATCGTCTCGAGGTTCTTCATCCCCATGTAGAGGCACAGCGTCGCGCCGAGCTTGCCGTAGTCTTCCCAATGAATCGTGGAGTCGGCCTTGCTCGGATCTTCGTGGCCGGTGAGGAAAACCACCGAAGACGTGTGGGCGCGATGGGTGAGGGGCACACCGGCATACGCCGCGGCGGCGAGCGCAGAAGTCACGCCTGGGACGACTTCAAAAGCGATGCCCGCTTCGACCAACGCCTCGGCTTCCTCGCCGCCCCGACCAAACACGAAAGGATCGCCGCCCTTGAGGCGCACGACGTTCTTCCCCTCGCGGGCGAGCTTGAGCAAAATACTTTCGATGTCGCGTTGGGGGCAGCAGAAGCCGCCGCCCTTCTTGCCGACGAAGACCCGCTCCGCCTCGGGACGTGCGAGCGAGAGGATCGCGGGTGCGACCAGATAGTCATAGACGATCGCGTCGGCTTCGCGGATGAGGCGATGGGCCTTTATCGTGAGCAACTCGGGGTCGCCAGGGCCTGCGCCGACGAGATAGACGGTGCCGCTGGCTGGTGGGAATGCAGAAAAAGCAGTCATTGATCAGTTCGTAGCAATGACCACGCCAGGGGATCCCGCCGCACCAACTATCATCGCAGCCGCTTGCGCGTCCGAAAGCGAGCTTCGGTCGAAATTACTTAAAACCTCTGATTGGCTGCTATTTAATGTAAACATGACATCTTTAGTCGATATGACGTCTTTTAATCTTTACCATTTTGGACAAGGTGCAAGCGTTCTCGATGTCATGACCGGAAAAATTTTACTGCCAACCCTCAAGCGCGAGGCCCGCAAAACGCGCGTGGCGGTAGGGTATATTGAGGTAGTTGCCGTGGAACCTTCAGCAGTAGGCCTGCGTTTTGCCTGATGATTGCAGTTAGCCGCCCCTTTTTGCTCCCAAATTTTCAATAAAATGACCGCCACAGACATCACCCGTTGGAATACCGAACTGCGCGCCAAGTCGCCGCTGGCAATCGTCTGTTGGGCGATTGCCCAAGCTGGTGGTCGCGCAATCGTCTCGACCAATTTCCGGCCCTACGAAGCCGCGATTTTGCATGTCGCGGTCGAAGCGCAGGCCGACATCCCGGTGCTGTGGGTGGATCACGGCTATAACCGCCCGGCGACCTACAAGCATGCCGAGTCCCTGCGTGCCCGCCTCAAGCTTAACCTGAAGCCCTATCTTCCCCGCCTCACGCCGGCTCATCGCGATACGATTTACGGCGAGATTCCGACGACAGAGGACGAGGAGGGGTTGAAAAAGTTCAGCGCGCTCATGAAGCTCGAGCCGTTTCAACGCGGCATGCGAGAGTTGGCGCCGACCGTTTGGATCACGGCGTTGCGCAAGGTGCAGAATCCGAATCGCGCGGGGCTCGATATCGTGTCGCACGACGAAAACTTCGGTGCGCTCAAGGTGAGTCCGTTTTTCTATTTCAGCGATGCGGAGCTCGATGCCTATTTGGCGCAGCATCAGTTGCCGAACGAGTGGGACTATTTCGATCCGGCCAAGGCCGACGAAAAACGCGAATGCGGCCTGCATGCCGCTTGGGGCAAGAAGGCCGTCGGCGCCTGAGTTGTCCGTTCACTCCAAACCCAGTCGATTTTCCTGCGCCGTGCGCGGCGCTCAGTTAAACCGTCCATGAACAGCTACCATCTCGATCACCTCCAGCATCTCGAAACCGAAGCCATCCACATCATGCGCGAAGTCGCGGGTGAATTTGAGCGCCCAGCGCTTCTGTTTTCGGGCGGCAAGGATTCCATCTGTCTCCTGCGCCTCGCGGAAAAAGCATTTCGCCCGTCGGATTTGCCGATGCCGTTGCTCAACGTCGACACCGGACATCACTTCCCGGAGTTGAACGAATTCCGTGATCGCCGCGCCAAAGAACTCGGCGGGAAATTGATCGTGCGCACCGTCGAAGACGCCATCGCCAAGGGCATCGCGCAGCCGTCTCCGGGTGAGATCAGCCGCAATCGCCTGCAAATTCCCACGCTCCTCGCCGCCATCGAGGAATTTCGTTTCGACTGCTGCATCGGCGGCGCCCGCCGCGACGAGGAAAAGGCCCGCGCCAAGGAGCGCTTCTTCAGCTTCCGCGACAGCTTCGGCCAATGGGATCCGAAGAATCAGCGCCCAGAAATCTGGAACCTCTACAACGGACGCTTGAATCCTGGGGAAAACATGCGCGTTTTCCCGATCAGCAACTGGACTGAGATGGACGTCTGGGAATACATCCAACGCGAGAAACTCGAGGTCCCGAGCATCTATTTCAGTCACAAACGCCCGTGCGTGCGTCGCGGTGGTCAGTGGTTGCCGGTCAACTCGCTCGTGCCGCCCAAGGCCCACGAAGAGGTCCGCGAACTCGTCGTGCGCGTGCGCACCATTGGCGACATCATCAGCACTGGCTGCGTGGAATCTCCCGCGACCAACACCGCCGATATCATTGCTGAAATCGCCGCCGCCCGCGTGACCGAGCGTGGCTCTCGCGCCGACGACAAATCCTCCGAAGCCGCGATGGAAGACCGGAAAAAAGCCGGTTATTTCTGAAACCCTTTACTGACGAAGCTATGTCTCCCTCTCCACTTTCCAGTGCCGCGCCGTTGCCGGTCGATATCCTCCGCTTCAACACGTGCGGCAGCGTCGACGACGGCAAATCCACGCTCATCGGTCGGCTGCTCTACGATTCAAAATCGCTGATGGAGGATCAGATCGAAGCACTCGAGCGCTCCGCCGATATCACCGGTGGCGGTCAGATTAATCTCGCCAACCTCACCGACGGCCTCCGCGCCGAACGCGAACAGGGCATCACGATCGATGTGGCCTATCGCTATTTCGCGACGCCGCGCCGGAAGTTCATCATCGCGGACACCCCGGGGCACGTCCAATACACGCGCAACATGGTGACGGGCGCCTCCTCGGCGAATCTCTCCATCGTGCTCGTTGATGCGCGCCTCGGCGTCATCGAACAAAGCCGGCGCCACACCGCGATCGCGGCGTTGCTGCGTATTCCCCACCTCGTGGTGGCGGTGAACAAGATGGATCTCGTCGGTTGGAGTGAGGCGCGCTTCTTGGAGATCCGGGCGCAGTTCGAGGAATTTTTGCCGCGGCTCGACATCAAGGATGTGAAATTCATCCCAATGAGCGCCCTGAACGGCGACAACGTCGTCGATGCCTCGGTGCACACGCCGTGGTATGGTGGCCCGACGCTGTTGAACCATCTGGAGACGGTGCACATCGCGAGCGATTGGAACCTGAACGGGTTTCGCCTCCCGGTGCAATGGGTCAACCGGCCGAACAATCCGACCGACCACGCACTCCATGATTTTCGTGGCTTCAGCGGACAGATCGCCGGCGGCATCGTCCGCACGGGGCAAAAGGTCATCGCGTTTCCGGCGGGCATCATTTCGACCGTGAAAGAAATCTGGACCTACGACGGGCCGGTGGAAGAAGCGTTTTGCCCTCAGTCGGTCACCGTCGTGCTGGAACACGACATCGACATCAGCCGCGGCAGCATGCTGGTCGGGCTTGATCATTTGCCGGGCTCGAACAGCGAGCTTCAGGCCGAAGTGTGCTGGATGCACGCGCGGGCGCTGCAGGTGGGAAAGAAATATTTCCTCAAACACACGACGCACACCGTGCAGGTCGTGGTCACGGAAATCGTCAACAAGCTCAACCTCGATACGCTCGAAGCCGAAGCGGCCCCGGCCGAACTCGGAGTGAATGATATTGGTGAGATCCGCCTCCGTGCGGCCAAGCCGCTCGTGTTCGACGGCTACGCCACCAATCGTCTCACCGGCTCGTTTATTCTCATTGAACAGGGCACCAACGCGACGGTCGCGGCGGGCATGCTCCGTTCACCCCGTGAAATCGTGAAGCCGGAAAACGGCGACTACGTCATATGAAGGCTCCCGCTACCCCAGAGACTCGCGATTCGCATCTGCGCAGTATTCTCAAGGCCGTCAGTTGGCGCTGCGTCGGCACGATGGACACTTTTTTGGTGAGCTTTCTCGTGTTGTCGTTTACCGGTGCGACGGGGGGTGACACGGCGCACGCGGCGAAGATTTCCGGCAGCATCGCGGGCGTCGAGGTGCTGACCAAGATCGTCCTTTTCTATTTGCACGAACGCGCCTGGTTGCGCGTGGGGATCGGGCGAAAGCCGACGGACGCGAAGTGAAGATTTCGGTCAAAGTTGACTACGCCTGCCGCGTGATGGCGGAGTTGGCCCGCTTGCACGGATCGGGTGACCTCGCGCAAATCGAACACCTCGCCCGGATGGAGGCGGTGCCGGCCAATTTCCTCGCGCAAATTTTGCTGAAACTGCGCGACCACGGTCTGATCACGAGCCGACGGGGCAATCAGGGAGGCTATGTCCTCGCGCGAGCGCCCGAGGAAATTTCGCTCTATGATATTCTGCTGGCGGTCGAGGGGAAGTGCCTGCACCTCAGCGGTAATTTCGACGGCCGCAGCGGTCGCCGGTTGAAGCAGGTCTGGGAGGAAATCAGCGAGGCCTTGGTGAAGAAAACGAAGACCTACACGCTCGACCAGCTTGCTTCGAAGGGCTCGGCGGCAATGTATTATATTTGAGAGGACGGACAATGCCTGGTTTGTCACCGCGAGCTCGGCTCGGCGGGCGCGGCAATCCAGTTGAAATTCCAGCTGGATCGCCACGTCGCTTCGCTCCGCGCGACGACAAAGAGATCCGCCGGCCTTACCAGCCGAAGATGTAGCGCTCGCGCCGCAGATCCGAGCCGCCCCGCAGGGTGCCGGTCGTCTGATTCACGCCGACGGCCACGACACCGGAGGCCATCCCATAAGGTGGGAGCACGCGCAACACGTGGCCACGGGCGCGCAGCTCGTCCAACACGGTGGTCGGGATGCGGCTTTCGATTTCGAGCTGACCCGGGGCGCTGGGATGATTGTCGAACGAGCTGTGTGGGTGGTTCGAGTTGATGCGCGGCGCTTCGATGGCGATTTGGAGCTCTTGGTTAAAGATGATCACGTTGAGCAGCACGTTCAGCACTTGTTGATCCTGGCTGTCGCCGCCCGGCGTGCTCATCGCGAGAAACGGTTTGCCATCCTTGCGCACGATCGTGGGCGAGAGCGTGGTGCGCGGGCGCTTTCCGCCGACGAGCACGTTGGGGCTCGCGGGATCGAGGTCGAAGGCCTGCATGCGATTCGAGAGCGGGACGCCGGTGTCACCGGCGATGAACGCTCCGCCGATCACCCAGCCGGAGCTCGGGGTCGCACTGAAGAGATTGCCCTCGCCGTCCACGGTGTTGACGCAGGTAGTGTCGCCGCCGCTGTCGGGATTCTTCGTGCCTTGGGTGTGTGGCATGTAGCGGACCGCGGGTGGCTTCACGTCGGGATCAAACGCGAACGGATCGCCCGGCCGGTGTTCCAGGAACGCTTGCGGCGCGATCAGTTTCCGGCGCTCGGCGGCATACGCTTTCGAGAGCAGCCCCTTCATGGGCACTTGCGCAAACGCGGGATCGCCGAGGAACGCGTTGCGGTCGTCGTAGGCGAGCTTGAGCGCTTCGTGCACGGTGTGGATGTAGTCGGTCGAGTGCAGGCCCATCGCCTTCAGGTCAAAGCCTTCGAGGATGTTCAGCGTCATGAGCATCACCGGCCCCTGATTCCACGCGCCGGCCTTGTTGATTTCGTAACCATGAAACAACGTCGTCACCGGTGCCTCGATGGCGCCGTGGTAGTTGGCGAGGTCTTCATAGGTGAACACGCCGCCTTCGGCGCGATTGGCCTCGGCGATGCGGCGAGCGATGGCGCCTTTGTAGAACGTATCGCGTCCGGCGCGGATGGCGGCGCTGCGATCGGGATTTTTTTTCAACGCGTCGTGTTCGGTCGCGACGATGGCACGCAGCGTGGCCGCGAGATTCGGTTGGCGGAAAATCTCGCCGACCTCGGCGAGTCGGCCGCCCGCATAGTAAAGATGGCCCCATTGGTAGGCTTCGGTTTGCTTCCGGTTGCTCGCCAGGTTTTCGCGCAGCAACGCATACATGGGAAAGCCGTCGGCAAATTCGATGGCGGGTGCCATCACCTGTTCGAGGCGCATCGTGCCGAAGCGTTCGAGCACGATGGCCATCGCATCCATCACGGCGGGAATCGTCGCGCCGAGGGGGCCGTTGCCGTCGACCTTACCCTTCGCCGCAAACAGCGCGGGCGTGGCGGCCTTCGGTGCCGGGCCCTGGCCGTTGATCACGTAGACTTGTTTCGTCTTCGCGTCGTAGACCATCACGGGCGATTCGCCGCCGAAACCAAAATGCGAAATTTCCACGACGGCGGCGGCGAACACGGTGGCTACGCCGGCGTCGATCGCGTTGCCGCCCTGCGCCAAAATGCGGGTGCCGGCGGACACTGAGTAGTGCCGGCCGGCGGCGACGATGCCGCGCTGACCGAGAATTTCGGGGCGCATGGTCTGCTGGCGAGGCAGGGGGCGCGGAGCGGGCGTCGCTGAAGTGGCGGGCGGCACTTGCGCGGGCAGGGCGGATGCAACGATGAGTGCGAGAACGATGAGGCGAGTGGGCATGGGGGGGAGGGGAGCTGCGGCAACGCTCAACGCGCAACGTTCTACGCTCAACGCTCAAGTTGCGGCCGGTTTGAAAGTAGGGCCGGGTCTCTGACCCGCCCCCGGTGCGAACACTCCGTGCGCAAATGGACAGGTCAGAGACCTCGCCCTACTTCTTCGGCCGCGGCCGCGCATCGGCGCGGGCTTCGGCTTCCTTCATCAACTGGTGGAATTTTGCCTCGGCGCGCAGCGCTCTTTTCTGCGGCGGCGTCTCGCGCCGCGCTCACTTCAGTTGCTCGTCGCTCAGGCCGATTTTTTGCAGGAGCGCCGGCCAGCGCGGATCGGCCTGAAGCACGTTGCTTCTGTTGGCGGATTTCATCCAGACCACGGCGGCGTCGCGCCGGGTCAAGGCGCGCTCGAACCAGGCGAAGGACGGCTCCACGTCGTCGCGGATTGCATAGAGGTGGGCCACATAGCCCGGCATTGTGTCGCCATACTTGGCAATTAACTCAGCCAAAGACTGATCCCCCCGCGGGCCGAGGATGTAGCTGCGAGCGACCAAGCGATAAGCCTCGTTTGGCTCCTGCTCAGCTGCGGCGGCGGCTTCGCCCAAGCGGCCCAGTTGCGACAAGGCTCTAGCCTGATGCGAGCGAACTTCCTCGATGGCGGGCGCGAGCTCGACCGCCTTCGCGAGCGGCGCCAACGCCTGCTCCCAGTCGCGATTCAGGTTTAGAATGAAGCCGAGCGTGGCCTGAACCCGCGCACTGAGCGGATCGCGGGCCACGGCTTCGCGCGCCAGTGACTTCGCCTCGTCCACGCGGCCGATGTTGAAGGTGAAGACCGCCCGGTCACCCATGATGGCGGCATTGCCCGGCGCCAGCTCGGCGGCGCGTTGGAAGGATCGCCGCGCGCCGCGCCAATCCCAGTCGGCTGTGCGCTGCACCCAGCCCAAGGCTGCGAGCCCCGTGATTTGGTCGGGCTCCAGTTCGAGGGACCGCTGCGCGGAGGTGCGCGCCTCGCGCATGGCATCCGGCATGGGCATGCCGCCAAAACGACCGAGCTGCACATAGGTCCGCGCCATCTCCGCCCACGCCATCGCGAGACGCGGCTCTTGCTCCACCGCGCGCCGATAGAGGGCAATCGCCTGCTGCCAGCCCGCGTTGCTCTCGCGGAGCGCCAGCGCGCGGGCTTGGAGCAGTAACTCGTAGATCGCGGGATCGATCGCGGCGTTCGCACTCGCCCCGCCCAGCTTCAACTGCATCTGCTGGGCGATGAGCCCGGCGATCTCGTCCTGCACGGCGAAGATGTCCTTCAGGTCGCGGGTGAAGCTATCACTCCAGACGTGGAAACCGTCGGCGGCCTTGATGAGCTGCGCGGTGATCCGGACCTTGTCGCCCGACTTCCTGACGCTGCCCTCAACCACGTAGGCCACGCCGAGCTGCTTTGCAATTTCGGGAATGGGCGTGTCCTTGCCCTTGAAGAAAAACGCCGATGTGCGCGCGGAGACTTTCAGGCCGGGGATTTTTGCGAGCACGTTGAGCAATTCTTCGCTGATGCCGTCGGAGAAATACTCGGTGTCCTTCTCTGCGCTCATGTTGGCGAAGGCGAGGACGGCGACGGATTTCTGGTCGGTTGCGGCGAGCGGCGCGGCGGGTAAGGAATTTTCCGAGGTGGGCGGGCGCGGCCCTGCGCCCGCATTCGGCGTGGGTTGGGCGTTTCGCCACCAGAGGAAACCCAGCACGAGGGCGCAGATGAAAATCGCCGAGCCCCCTGCCGCCGCAGGGACGCGGCGGCCCACCTTCGGCGTGCTTGGAGACGCGACGCCCTCGTCGCGTTGGGCTGGACCGGGGCGTCCCGTCTCCACCTCCGGAATACCGAACAGTTTCTTCACGCGCTCGCAGAAGGTCGCGCTCATCTCGCCGCCGGGCAGGCGCGTCCATTGCACGGCGCGAAACTCGTCCGGGACGTCGGCCTCGGCATCACGCGTGGCATCGATCACGATCGGCAGCAGAAAGGCCGTGCGCTCGGAAATCATGTGCGTGCGCTGAGCGGCGAGTTTCCACTCCAAGCGGAAATAGCCCTCGTGGCGCGCCTGGGTGGCAGCGGAAATCACCGGCAGGAAGAGGGTGCACGAGGCGATCTGGCCGCGGATTTTTCGGTCCCACGCATCGCCGCCGACGAGTTCGCTCTGATCTAACCAGACGACGATGCCCGCCGCGCGCAGTGCTTCGCAGATACGGATGGCTGCCGCCGCGTCTTGGGACGCGTAGCTGATAAAAACGGCGTGGGTGGTGGGCAAATCCATGAGAGAGCGGCTCGGGCGCTTCCGAGTGAATCCAGCGGGTGTCGCCGGGGGAGCGCGAGGTGAAAATGGGGCGGGGTGACGATTGGACTGGATTGACGCGGCGAACGCCTCAAGTTGCCACCGATGAACGAAGACATTCTCAGATCCATCCACGAAGAATTGGTCGCGATCCGCCAGCTCCTGGCCGAGGCCAACAAAGCCCCGGCGCGCAGCGCACCGGCGCGGGCGACGAGTGCATCTTCGACCTACACCAGCAGCGGTGGTGGGGCCGACGAAGTGATTTTGCAGCCGACGGAAGTCATCCCGAACGCGGGCGACGTGCAGGTGCATTTCGGGAAGAACAACGGCGTGGCGCTTTCGAAACTGAGCGAGCGCTCGCTCTCGTGGTATGCGACGGAACAGCCGCCGCGCCTCGACAGCAGCGGCAAGCCCTACCCGCCGCGTCCGCAGGAGACCACGCTGCGCAATGCGGCGCGCACCCTTTGGCACCAAAACAAAGGCACGCTCGGTCAGCCGGACGCACCGAAGGGCTCGGCCCCGACGGCGACGCCAGCAGTGGCCACGGAGTCGTCGGCCCATTTGTCGGACGAAGAGAACGTGCCGTTTTGATCCGGAGTGATCGCCGCTCCCGCCGAGCGCGCACACCGTGGGGTTTAGCCGCGCGCGGCCGACCGCCGGCGAGCGATTTTTTCGTGACGCCACCCTGCCATCGCGCTCGGGGTGCCTCTCGTTGAATCGCGCCCGGCCCCTCCGCGTCACTCCGGCTAAACTCGTGCACTTGGCCCTGCATTATTTATTCGGTGCGCGACGCGCCAGGTCTCAAACCTCGATGCCCTTGCGCCGAAGCGCCGGGCGCAGGAGCCCGCGCAGGTTGTCGCGGAGGATGAGGTTTTTGTCGGCGTCCGAAATATCCGCCCCGAGCACCCGGCCGAGTTGCGAGGCGAAGCTTCGTCCGCCGGCGTCGCTGCCGTAGAGCACGCGTGCCGCCCCGAGTTCGCGCACGGCCAACTCGACCTCCCCGCTCACGGGATCGCCACCGCCAAGGTCGGCGTAGACGCGCGAGTGCGGGCGAATCGCGCGCAAGCCGAGTTCACGGTCGCCGCCGGCGTGCCCACAGATGAGTGGTGCGGAGGGATGGCGGGTGGCGAGTTCGGCGAGCTCCATCGGGGTGGACTCGCCGGGGAGGTTGCCGGTGCCACGCTGTTTGAGCCACGTGTGCTGGAAGATCACGGCGTCGAGTTCGGCCGCGCGCGCCACGATGGGGTCAAGGGCTGGACGGTTGCAGCGGCAAGCGACCCACAGCTTTATTCCAATCATCGGGCCATCCGCGACGCAGCGGTTGAGCTCATCGAGGCTTTCGCGCGGGTAGTTTGGGTTGAGGTAAACAAAGCCGAAGGCACGCGCGCTCCACTCTTTCAAAATCGCCAGCACGTCGTCGTTGCTGCGGCGAAACTGCTCGGGCGTCGGATCGTTTTGCCACGGCGGGCTCATGAAAACGCACAGGCGTTCGACGCCGACCCGGTCCGCGATGGCGACGAGCCGTTCCATGCGCGCCGCCGGAGTCGCCCCGGGCGTCGAGACGTGGCAGTGCGCGTCCCACGCGCCGAGCCTGCGCAAGCGTGCGTCGGTCCAGGGTGGCGAGGTCGGGCCGGACGGGGCCGTGGAAGCGGCCCGGGTCGTGGCCGGAGCCAGGGTCGCAAGCGCGCCGGCATGAAGGAATTTTCGGCGGTTCATCGGTTTGGACCGCGGGCGGAGTCAGTGAGCGCCGCGCGGGCGTTGGTCGAGCGCAGCGCGGCGCTTTGCGCGGGTTTAAGCACCGATTCGTGGAGCTTCAGCAGCGCCGACTCGAAATAAAAAAACGGGGTGTGCGATCCGAACACGAGCTGCGCCTCAGGCGAAGCTTCGAGCAATTTTTCCACCCCGCCGACGCCTTCGAGCGCTGCGATGTCGTGCGAGACGCGTCGCGTCGCGGCGAGACGGTTGAGGGTGGCCGCACTCCCCGCGCCGGCGTGCATGAAGCTGTTCAAGAGCATCACGCGCGCGGTCGGCACGCGATCGAGCGCGTCGGCCAGCCCGGCGACGTCCGTCGGCCGGACGGCCAAGGCCGGATTCTGCGTCCGCTCGTCTTCGATGGCGACGGCGATTTGGACGAGCAATCTGCGTTCCGTCGCGAGCGCGAGCAGGCGCATGAAGCGCGGGTCCGTGAGCGCATAGCGTTGGTAGTTTGGGAACAACCGCAGCCCGCGCATCCGGTGGATCTCAGCGCATCGCTTCACCTCGTCCTCCCAATCAGGCAGCGTGGGATTGACGGTGCCGAATGGCAAAAGCACTCCGCCGCCGTCACGCGCGCAGGCTTCAGCGAGCCGGGCGTTTGCGGCGCCGATGTCGGCGTGCAGCACGGCATCGAAGTTTCCCGCCCACGCCTCGGTGACACCGTGCAGTTGCAGCTTTGCGACGAGGGCTGGAGTCGACGCCGGAAAGATCCGCCGCGTCGGCCACTGTCCCAGCCAAACCTGCGTGTCGATAAACTCCGCACCGCCGGTCGCAGCTGACATCGCCGCCCCCGGCGCGTGCGGTGCGAGGGCGGTCGCGCTTAAGGCGGCGGCGGTGCGGAAAAACTGGCGGCGTTCCATGGCCGCGACGATGCAGCCTTTCCGCCGGCAACGAGGCAAGCCTGACGAGCGCGAAACGAGCCGCCCGCCCGCAGGGAGCGGGCCCGCCTTTGCAGTTGCCGGCGAATGTTCCGCGGACCACGGTCGACCGCGGCGCCGCGTGGCTTCGCGTTGCGCCGCAACCATCGGCCCACTCATGCACTTTTGCTGTTCCTCTGCCCCCTCACGTGTTCTCCGCCTCGTCGCCCTGATTTTCACGTTCGCGATTCAAGCGCACGCTCAATCCATCGGTGTTGTAACGGGACAGGTCAGCAACGCCGCCACCGCGGTTTTTCTCGAGGGAGCGGAGGTGACCGTCGTCGGGGCGGCGGCCTTCGCCCTGACTGATCGCGAGGGACGGTTTGAGCTTTCGCTGCCCTCGGGTCCGGCGACGCTCACCATCAGTTACACCGGCCTCGAGGCGAAACGCGTGCCGGTCCTCGTCACTGCGGGCGCACGCGCGCACCAACTTATCGAACTCGGCGCGGCCGTCTACAAACTCGACGCCTTCACGGTTTCGGGTCCGCGGGAAGGCAGTGCCGCCGCGATCACCAAGCAGCGAGAGGCCCTGAACGTGAAGAATGTCGTTTCCTCGGACAGTTTCGGCAACGTCGCCGACGGTAATATCGGCGATTTTCTCCAACAGCTCCCGGGCGTTACCGCCGTCTACGTCGGCGCGGACGTGCGCTCCGTGCAAATCCGCGGAATCGACGGCGCGCTCAACTCCGTGACGATGGACGGTGATCGTGTGGCCAGCTCGCAGTCGGCCAACACCGGGCGCACGTTTGAATTTGAACAGGCCTCGCTCAACAACATCGAGACCATCGAAATCACGAAGGCCCCGACGCCCGACATGGACGCCGACTCCATTGGCGGCAATGTGAACATCGTTTCGAAGAGCGCCTTTGACCGCAACCAGCCGCGGGTTTTTGCCTACTCGCTCGGGGGGGTGTGGCGTCCGAAATACCTCACCCGTTCCGACAACTGGCAGCGCGAACCGATCCCCAACATCGGGCCCTCGATCAATCTGTCCTACGCCGACCGTCTCGGTGCGGAAAAGCGCGTGGGGGTCTCGCTTAACTTCACCTATCACTCGCAGCCCGGCGGGGACACGGCCGCGCTCGCCACCTACCAGGCGGCGCTTGCCGAACCGTACTACACCCAGAACATCACCGTCCCGCGCCCTGCCGGTGCGCCGCGCACCCGCCTTGCGACCGGGGTGAAGCTCGAATACAAGCTCAGCGAGCATACCGTGCTGGCGCTCAATACCGCCTACAACTGGTTCCACGAAACCAACGATACCCGCGCGATGGTCCTCGGCACGACGGCTGCCGTTGCCAATTTTCGCCCCGGCTACACGAGTTTCTTCGAGGAAGTGATCGGGAATACCAACGCTGCGAGCGCCATCACCTTGAGCTCCGACGACAAGTCCGGCCGCACTTATCAACTTGTGCCCACGGTGCGCCACCGCTTTGGCACCCTCGACATCGACTATGGCGTGAGCTGCTCCAACTCCCAGACCTACTACGACTACGCGCCAAGCGGACGGCATTTCCAATCCCGTCCGAAAGCCGCGATCACCTACCGCCTCGCCGGGATCGGTTTCACGATCGACCGGCGGCAGAGCCTCAAATGGCCGAAATACTCCCAGACCAGCGGCCCCGATCTTTTTGACCTGAACAACTACAGTACCCTCCTCGTCACCGACAGCGACCGCTCCGGCGAAGATGAGGTGCGCGCGGCGAAGCTAAACGTGAAGAAATCGTTTGAGGTTCCGTTGCCGGTATCCGTGAAGCTCGGCGGGGTGGTTCGCCAACAGGACCGTGCGCTCGAAAACCGCGCGCGGCGCTTCAACTTCGCCGGCGCCGACGGCAGCCTGAATACGGGCGACGAAAAACTCGGCCAGTTCCTCGACACGACTGCGAAGTGGACTGATTCCAACGAAGGCTATCGCCAGCCGCCGTGGGCGAATCCTTTCGCCGTGACGCGCCACGCCGCGGTCAACCCCGGTCAGTGGGTCGAGGACCTGCCGTTTGCGACGACTTCACGCCTCAACGGCAACCGCAGCATTACCGAGACGGTCACGGCCGGCTATGCGATGGCCAACCTCCGTCTCGCCAGACTCTCCGTCCTTGGCGGCGTACGCGTTGAGCGGACTGAGACGGACGCGGAGGGACCGGTCACCGTCAACGGCGTTATCCGTCGCCTGGGCCGCAAGGGCGCTTACACGGACACGTTTCCCGGCCTGCACCTGCGCTACTCGCCGACGCGCACCTTCGTTTCTCGGCTCAGCTATTCCTCCGGCATCGGCCGGCCTTCGTTCGACGCCATCATCCCCGCCGACACGGTAAACGACACTGCGCGCACGGTGAACATCCGCAACGCGTCGCTGCGTCCGCAATACTCCGATAATTTCGATGCGACGGCGGAGTATTATTTCGAGCCGGTTGGCTCGCTCTCCGCGAGCGCGTTTCTCAAGCAAATCGACGGGTTTCAATTCACCGACAGCAGCCAGCTCGTCGGCTCCGGCCCGGATAACGGCTTCGACGGCCAGTATGAGGATTACCGAATCACGACCACGCGCAACGGAGGCGGCGCAAAGTATCGCGGGATTGAGCTCGCCTACCAGCAGCAGTTCACGTTTCTGCCCGGCCTCTGGCGCGGCTTCGGCGTCTACGCCAACTACACGCGTCTCCTCACCCGTGGCGACTACGGCGGCGCCACCGTCACGACGCAGGTTGCGGGCTTTGTCCCTAAGACCGGCAATCTCGCCCTCACCTACCTTGGCCGCGGCCTCAACCTCCGTCTGGCGGGCGTCTGGCGCGGCGAATACCTTGTCACCAACAGCACCAACCCCGCCTCCGTCGTTTATCAGGAACCGAAATTTCAACTCAACCTGAAGACCCGTTACAATCTCACGCGCGCCACCGCGATTTTTTGCGACGTGGAAAATCTCAACAAGTCGCCCATCACGGAGACTTGGGTCGGCACGAAAGATCGGCCGAACCAGACGCGCATTGTTGTCGCCAAGGTCGTCGCCGGCGTGAGCGGTCGGTTTTAGGAGCGCCTCCCATTCCGGATTCCGGCATGGGCGCACGGTTGAAACGTCCGCGGCCGCCATCCGTCTGCTCGCCCACGTAGCACCCAACGCCATTTCTTTCTGATGCGCCGACGTATTCTCACCCTGGCTGCTGCGCTGGTCGCCACCGCAGGTTTGTTTGCCGCAGACGATAGACTTCCCAGCTATCCCGCCGTGGCTCCCGCTGCCGCCGCGAAAACGATCAGGGTCAAAGGCGGGTTCACGATGGACCTGCTCGCGGCCGAACCGCTGGTCTCCAGTCCCGTCGCCATGTGCTACGACGAAAACGGCGCCGCCTACGTCGTCGAGATGCTCGATTACCCCTACACCGACAAAAGCAAACACCAGGCTTGGAAGGACAACACCACCGACGCGCCCATCGGCCGGGTGCGCAAGCTCGTCGATACCGATGGCGACGGCATCTTCGATCAAAGTTTCATTTTCGCTGAGGGGCTCTCGTGGCCGACGGGCATTTGCTGCTGGCAGGGCGGCGTTTTCGTCACCGCCACGCCCGACATCTGGTATCTGAAGGACACCACCGGCTCGGGCCGCGCTGACGTGCGCGAAAAAGTATTCACCGGGTTTCGGAAATACAACGTGCAGGCGGTCATCAACAGCCCGCAGTGGACGCTCGACAATCGCATCGTCGTGGCCGGCGGCACCAACGGCGGCGCCATCGCGACCGTCGGCCGCGCTGAAATTAGCCCGCTCAAAATCCTGCGCAACGACCTCCGCATCGACCCCCGTGACGGCCGCATCGAGGCCATCGCGGGTGGCGCACGCTTCGGCCAGGGGATCGACGACTGGGGAAACCGGTTCCTTTGCAACATCCGTAATCCCGCGCAGCACGCCGTATTCGACGGCACGCTTGCCGCGCGCAATCCGCTCCTGCCCGTGCCAAACCCCGTCTACGACGCGCGCGAATCCGGCGACACGTTGCCCGTGCTGCGCATCAGCCCCGTCGAGCCATGGCGCGAGTTGCGCGCGCGCCGCTGGACCGCAGACCATCATCCGGTGCCGCGCAGCGAACTTGTCGCCGGCGGCGTGTTCACCTCGGCGGCGGGCGTGACCGTCTATCGTGGCGCGGCGTATCCTGCGGAGTATCGGGGGCAGATTTTTACCTGCGAAGTCGCGAACAACCTCATTCACCGGCAGCTCGTGGCGCGCGACGGCGTGACCTTCAAGGTTGTCCCCGCCGACCTCGACACAGAGTTCGTCGCCTCGACCGACATCTGGTTTCGCCCGGTAAATCTCCTCAACGCCCCTGACGGCACGCTCCACGTGATCGACCTGTATCGCGAAACCATTGAGCACCCGTGGTCGATTCCGGACGATATCCACGCGCAGCTCGATTTGGAAAACGGTCGCGAACGCGGGCGCATCTATCGTCTCGCCCCGCCTGGGTTTCACGTGCCCAAACCGCCGCGCCTCGGCCGCGCCTCGACCGCCGAACTCGTCGCCACGCTAGAGAACCCCAACGCGTGGTGGCGCGAAACCGCGCAACGACTGCTGTTCGAACGCCAGGATGCCGCCGCGGTCGAGCCACTGCGCGCCCTGCTCCAAAAGAACCCCGACGAACTCGCGCGCCTCCACGCGCTCCACGTTCTCGACGGCCTCGCGGCCTTGGGCGACGATGACCTGCTTCGTGGTCTCGACGATGCGTCCTCCGGCGTGCGCGAACACGCGGTGCGTCTTTCGGCCGCGCGCCTCGCCCATTCATCCGCTCTGCGGCGTCGCATTTGCGCACTGGCGGGCGATTCGGAAATCCGCGTCCGCTACCAAGTCGCCTTTGCCCTCGGCAGCATGGCCGACGCCGCCGCCCTTGATGCGGAGATCGCAATCCTGCGCCGCGATGCCGCCGACCGCTGGGTCCGGGCCGCCGTCCTCGGCGCGCCCCCGGATCAGTGCGCCCAAATCGCGCTCCGCCTCCTCGGTGACTCCGGCATCGTGGCGACCGATGCCGGTCGCGAGGCGCTGAGGCAGGCACTCTTCGTCACCGGCGCCCAGAATCGCCGCGCCAATCTCGACGCCGTCCTCGCCGCGAATCCGGGAACGTTGAACGAAATTTTCTGGCCAGCCCTCGTTGACGGACTCAAGCAGGCCGGCAAGACGCTGCGGGCGGGATTTCCCGGAGCGCCGGCGGTGGACGCCCTGCTGTCGGGCGCCCTCGCCGCCGCGAGCTCCCCGAGCATTCCGGCGGAAGTGAGGCTCGCCGCCGTGAAGCTGCTCGGCTTCGACGAGTTCGCCACGGTCGGCCCCGCCCTCGGCGCGCTCCTAAAAAGCGCGGACTCCCCACCGCTGCTGCAAGCCGCGATTCGTACCCTCGGTTCCTTTGCGCACAAGGACGTCGCCTTGACCCTGCTCGGCCCGTGGCCGGGTTACACGCCCGCCGCCCGCGAGGAGGCGTTGACCGCGCTGCTCGCCCGCCGCGACCGCGTCGGTGCACTGTTGACCGCGCTTGAAAACAAAGCCGTCAACCTCGGTCAGCTCAGCGTCGCGCGCCGCACGCAAATCCTCGCGAACCCCGATCGCGCCATCAAGGCGCGCGCCGAGAAAATCTTCGGCAGTCCGTCATCAGCCACGCGGGCCGAGGCCGTTGCCCGTTACCAACCGGCGCTCGCGCTAACGGGAGACCCGACGCGCGGCGCCAAGGTCTTCGACGGCGTCTGCGCCGGATGCCACCGTTTCGCGGGCCGGGGCACGGACATCGGGCCCAATCTCGAAACCATCCGCGGCTGGGACCGCGAAAAGCTCCTCCTCAACATCCTCGATCCCAACCGTGAAGTCGCCGCGAACTACATTGCCTATGTCGTCGAGTTGAAGGACGGCGGCTCGCTCGCGGGCATGATCTCCGAGGAGACGGCGGGCAGTATCAAGTTGCGGCGAGTCGGTGCTCCGGAGGAAACGATCCTGCGGCCAAACATCGCCAAGCTCACCAGCTCAGCCATCTCCCTGATGCCCGAAGGACTGGAAAGTTCGATCCCGCCTCAGGCGATGGCGGACCTGATTTCATTTCTCCTCACCCCATGAAAAAAGCCCTGATCCTCCTCGTTGCCTTCGCCGCGCTTTCCAGCGCACGTGCTGCCGAACCGGCCGCGTCCCTCCGTGCCGGAGCGGCGCACGCCGACATCACGCCCGAGTCCGCCGTGCTGAACTGGATTACCGGAAAACCCTACGGCGCGGTCCTCGATCCGTTGACGGTGCACGCGCTCGTCCTCGACGACGGCCGGACCAAGGTCGCAATCATCCGCTGGGATCTGGTGGATGTTTCCGAGTCGGCGCGCGACGAAGTCCGCCGGGCGGTTGGCGCCACCTTAAAAATCCCGGGTGAGAACATTATGGTCAACGCGAGCCACAATCACTCAGCCCCATGGGCGCCGGTGTGGCGCGCGGGTTTTCGCGGCAAGGAACGCGACACGTGGTGGGCGCTGCGCTACATGCCCGCGCAGAACGAGTTTCCTCCCTTCAAGCGCTGGATGGAGCGGCTGCTCGCTGCGAGCGTCGACGCGGCCGAGCGCGCCGCCGGTTCGGCGCAGGATGTCTCCCTCATGGTCGGCCGTGTGGCATTGTCCGATTACCTCTGGAATCGTCGTCCGCGTGCGCCCGCGTGGGGTCTTGCTCCCGGGAAACGACCGGCTGCCGTGCAATTTAACAGCTCTGATTGGGCGCCCGAAGTGGCGCAGGGCGGAGCCACTTTCGGCCCGCTTGATCGCACGCTTTCGCTCGTGTCATTTCGCGACGGCGACGACCGGCCGGTAGCCTCGCTCTTCCACGTAGCTTGTCACGCGGTTGCGATCTACCCGTCCGATCCTTCGATCTCGGCGGACTGGCCGGGTCCCACCGCGCGGGCGATTTCTCATGCGCTCGGAGGCGAAGCGCTCTTTCTCCAGGGCTGCGCGGGCGACATCAACCCGTGGCGCCGCGGCGCCGCCGCGGTTGCCGAAATGGCGGCGGGCACCGCCAAAAAAATGCAGGCCGCGGCGAAGTTCGCGGTGCGGTTGCAACCCGGCCCGCTCGAAGTCGGCCGGAAAATGGTTGAGTTGCCTCTGACGGTCGAGGGCCGGAAGCGGATTGGCGCCGACACGGTGGCCGCTGAAATTCAGGTGCTGGTGTGCGGCCCCCTCGCGCTCGTCGCGCTTCCCGGTGAGCCGATGACGGAACTCGGTCTCGCGATTCGTGATCGTTCGCCATTTCCGCAAACGCTCGTGCTCGGCTACTCCAACGGCAACGGCGCTCACTATGTCGGCATGCCCGGCGAGAAGGCGCGCGGCGGCTATGAAGCCGGCGTCGCCGGCGCCGGCACTGACGCCTGCGCCGGTCTCATGATCGATGCGGCGGTGGCGGTGCTCGATGACCTTGCCGCACGCACCGGGCACGTTTTGAAAAAATAACCCGGTAGCAACGCGGGCTTGTCGCCTGCTTGAGCGGACGTCGGGTTTTCTCGGGGAGGGGTAGAGCCCGATGCTTTAGGCCACACATTTCATCTAACGGCGCGGGCTGAACCGCTTCCTAGTTTACTCGAAGCGGGCGACCGCGACCGCGCAGGCTTTGTAGCTGGGCTGGCGTGAGTGCGGATCGAAGGAGGGGAAGGTGAGTTTGTTCACCGTACCAAAGTGCATCGGGAGGAAAATTTGGCCGCGTTGCACGGTCGGCGTCACGAGTGCGATGGCTTCGGCGGTGCCGCGCCGGGAGCGAACCGTGACGCGGTCACCGGAGGCGATGCCGAGGCGGGTGGCGTCGTCGGGATTGATTTCAGCGGTGAGCACGGTCGGCGCGAGTTTGCGGAGGACGGCGCTTTTGTCGGTGCGCGAGCCGGTGTGCCACTGCGCCGAGGAGCCACGACCCGTGAGCATAATGAACGGGTAGTCGGCGTCGGGCGGCTCCGGCATCGGGCGCGGGGCATCGAAGTAGAAGCGGGCTCGGGCGTCGGGCGTGAAGAATTTCCCGTCGGCGAAGAGGCGCCGCTCGGTCATTGCGGAAGGGCGATCGGCACTCGGTGATTCCGGCAAGGGCCATTGGATACCGCCAGATTCCGCGATGTGGGCGTAGTCGCGGATGCCGGTGAAATCACAGGGTTGGCCGGCGGAAAGTGTTTTGAGAATTTGAAAGGCGGCGGCGGGATTGCGCCACTCGCGGAATAGGTCTCCGCAGCCCCAAGCTTCAGCGACGAGTTTGAAAATGGCGAAGTCACTGAGGGCCTGACCGGGTGCGCGGGAGACTTTCTTGATCACACCGAGGCGCCGTTCGCTGTTGATGAGCACCCCTTCCTTTTCGCCCCAACCAGCGGCGGGCAGCACGAGGTCGGCGAGTTGGGCGGTTTCGGTCGTCGTGTACATTTCCTGCACGACGAGAAAATCGAGTTTTGCGAGGAGATCGCGGGCGCGGGTTTGATTAATCCACGAGTGAGCAGTGTTAGTCGCGATCACCCAGAGGCCGCGGATTTCGCCGCGTTCGATTGCGTCAAGGATTTGGTCATACGCGTAGCCACTGCGATCGGGAATCTGGGCGGGCACAACGCCGATGATACGTGCGACGTGTTCCCGGTGCTCGGCCTTGGCGAAGTCGTAACCGCCAAGTAGCGAGGAGGCGTTGCCAAAAAGGCGTGAGCCCATGGCGTTGCACTGACCGGTGATGGAGTTCGCCCCGGTGCCCGGGCGGCCAATGTTCCCGGTCATCAAGGCAAGGTTGATGATGGCCTGCGCCGTGCGGGTGGCTTCGTGGCTCTGGTTGACTCCCATCGTCCACCAAAATGAAACGCGCTCGCGGGTGGCGATGATCTCGACGAGACGGTGAAGGGTGGCGAGCGGAACACCGGTTTCCGTCGCGGTGTGTTCCGGTGTGAACGGGGCGACGAAAGCAGCGAACGTGTCGTAGTCGGTGGTGTGCGCGTCGATGAATTCGCGTTTTACGGCGCCGCGGGCGATGAGTAGGTGGGCGAGGCCGTAGAGCAAGGTAAGATCGCTTTTGGGGTGGAGCGCGACGTGGAGCGTGGCGGCCTGGGCCGTCTCGGTGGTGCGGGGATCGACGACGACGATTTCGGGTTGGCGGCGGTTTCGCATCACGCGTTGCCACATGATGGGATGGGCGATGCACGGATTCGCACCGATGAAAATCAGGGCGTCGCTCTCCTCGAAGTCGGCGTAGGTGAACGGTGGGGCATCAAAGCCGAAGGACTGTTTGTAGGCGACGTGCGAGGTGGCCATGCATTGGCGAGTGTTGCTGTCGCAGTGCAGACCACCCATGCCGAATTTGAACAGTGCTCCGAGGAGCGCCATTTCCTCCATGGCGATCTGGCCGGTGCTGAGAAACGCGATCGAATGCGGGCCGTGGGCGCGTTGGATGGCTTGAAATTTTCCGGTAAAGGCGGCGAGAGCGGTGGGCCAGTCAACCGGCGAGAGCGGTGCTCCGCGCGAGGTGCGGAGGAGCGGTGTGGTCGCGCGGTCGGGTGCCGCGAGCGGCGTCAAAGCTTCCCAACCTTTGGGGCAGGCCATGCCGAGGTTGACGGGGTAGTCGGGTGTGGCGGAGAGGTTGATGGCTTGTCCTCCGGCATCGAGGTGGACCCGCAGGGAACAGCCCGTGCTACAAAATCCGCAGACCATGTCCGTCGTCGCGGCTGGAGCGAGGCGGGCAGGAACGCGCCCGAGGCCGAGACCGTAGTCGGCGGGATGTTGCACGAGCTCAGTCGTCATTGGACCACTGCGGGCGTGGAGGAGATTTTCGAGCGCGGTGGGAGTTTTCATGCTGCAGGTTGGCCCGGCATTTTGGGGGAATCGACCGCTCGAAAGAACAGATAGCGCTCGGCGATTTCCCCGGCCAGGAGCAGAGGGAGTGTCACCCAATAGGTTACAAGTTGTCCGGCCACGACGAGGAGTACGAGGGTAGCGAGCGCGAGGAGATCACGGAGCAGGGCGGCGCGGGCGAGAGGGCCCCGGAGTAGGCGCGCGGAGGCGCTGCCGAAGAAAAACGAACGGGACTCCCAGGCGAGTTTTACGGCGAGCAGCGCGGCGGCGAGGCGCGGAGCCAACGGCGCGATCGCGAAAAGGGCAGCGGTGCCAAAGAAACGGGGGGCGGTAAATGTGAAGCGCCAGAACTCACGGCGGGTATCGACGTAAATCATCACGGAGCAAAAGAGTCCGGCGAGGCCCGTTGTGGCGGCGGCGATGGCGAGCAGCTGAGGGCCAAACGCCGAGAGCAGCGGGAAGAGCGGGACAGCGGCCGCAAGCACGGTGAGGGCGAACCAGGGACCCAAAATCAGGGCTTCTCGGCTGAGCCAGCTTTTGCGCCAACCGAGGAAAATTCGCCAGGCGCGCAGCGGTTGGCCGAGGTGAAATACGCTGGCCGAGAGGGCGACCCCGCCGAGGGCCGCTGCGGCCACGGGAGAAATGGGGAAATTGACAGACGAGGGATGGAAAATGCCGCTTAGCTGCAGACCGATGGCGGCGGGTAGAAGCGTGAGCATCACCACGAGCGGCCAGTGAGCCGGTTGGGGGCGGAGCGTATTGGCGTCGGCCGGGGTGAGATTGTGGGGGAGCTTTTTGCCCGTCAGATAACGGGTGGTCGGCTGCGTGTAGGCGGGGTCGGGTGCGGTGGGAAGAAAGTGAGCAGTGAGGCTCTCGGAGATCGGGTTGGCGCTGCGGGCAGTGGTGAGGACGGTGACGATTTTGATCGCATGGGTCGGACAGGCTTGGACGCACGCGGGCGCTTCACCCTCGGCGAGACGGCTGTGGCACAGGTCGCACTTGCGGACGATGCCCAGTCGCTCGCTGTATTTGGGGACATCGTAGGGGCACTTCAGGACGCAATACTGGCAGCCAATACATTGATCATCGAGGTGACGGACGATGCCGGTGAGCGGATCCTTTTCGTAGGCAAGCACGGGGCAGCCGTTAAGGCACGCGGGATCGGCACAGTGATGGCAAGCGGTGGTGACGGTTTGGGAAAAAGGATGTGCACGGTCGCCGCCGACCAGCAGTCCGACGTCGCGCCACGTTTCTTCGTCGTCGAGGCCGTTGAGCGAATGACAGGCAGAGACACAGGCTTTGCAGCCGGTGCACGAATCGAGCTCGACTTCGAAGGCGTATTGTTCGCCCCTGCCCGGCTTGGTGAGGGGAATCAACGACGAATGCCGAGCGGCGGCGATGCCGGTGTCGTGCGCGATGGAAAACTGAGCGACGGGGGTTTGCAGGCGGGATTGCTCGGCCAGCAGCTCGTCGATCAGGGCGAGGGTGGGTTGCTTTTTTTTCGGGGCGACCATCGAAGTTGGCGGAGGACGTCGAGGCGGGCCGAAGACCGCGCCTACGGCGCTCAATATACGTCGCGCTGGTAGCGCTGGCTGGTCTTGAGCGCTTGGACGTAGGCGGCGGCTTCGGCGGGCGATTTTTTTCCTGCGGTTTCGATGACTTGGTGGAGAGCGGCGTCCACATCCTTGGCCATGCGGGAGGCATCACCACAGACGTAGAAATGTGCGCCGGCTTCGAGCCACGACCAGAGTTCGGCGGCGGCTTCGAGCATGCGCTGTTGGACGTAAATTTTCTCCGGTTGGTCGCGGGAGAAGGCGAGGTCGAGGCGCGTGAGGACCCCGGCAGATTGGAGCGCGGTGAGCTCGTCGCGGTAAAGGAAATCGGTGGTGGCGCGTTGGTCGCCAAAGAAGAGCCAGTTTTTTCCTCGGGCTTTGGTGGCGTGGCGTTCGTGGAGGAAGGCCCGGAAGGGTGCGATGCCGGTGCCGGGGCCAACCATAATGGCCGCGATGTCGCCGTCGGCAGGTGGGCGGAAGGAGTTGTTGGAATGGACAAACACGCCGACGCGAGTGGTGCCGGGTTGAGCACGATCGGCGAGGAAGGTGGAGCAAACGCCTTTGCGCGGGCGGCCGTCTTTTTCGTAGCGCACGGCGCCCACGGTGAGATGAACCTGTCCGCCGTGCGCCTTGGGCGAGGAGGAAATCGAGTAGAGCCGGGGTTGAAGCTTTTTCAGTGCGCGGATGATGTCTGCTGCGTTTCGCGGGTGGAGTTTGACGTCTGGGGCACGGGCGAGGATCGCGTCGACCACGTGGTGGGCCGCCGTCGTGCCACAGAGGGCGAGGAGTTCGGCGGTGGGTTTGCCGAGATCGTAGAATTCGGTGAGAGCGCGGCGGAAGGGGACCGTAGTGCCGTCGGGTGCGTTGACGGCTTCTTCACCATCGCAGCCGAGGGCGGCAAGAATGTGGGAAACGAGCTCCGGGCAATTGTGGGGGATGACGCCGAGGGCGTCGCCGGCGGTGTAGACGAGCCCGGAGTGGGCGAGGTCAAACTCGACATGATGGACCTGCTTCGCGGAGCCGGGGGCGTTGAGATTGCGCGACGTCAGCAAGCGGGCGGGAAACGGGTCTTTCTTGGAGAAACCGGTGGGGGTCTCGGCCTTCGGCGCTTGGGGCTCGGGTGTTTTTCCGCCGCCTTGGGCGAGGGCGGAGAGAGCGGCGTTAAGCCACGTGGCAAATTTCTCCTCGTAGTCGAGATCGCAGTCGGTGCGCGGAGTGAGACGAGCGGCGCCGGACTTTTCGAGAAAGGTGTCGAAGTCGGCTCCGCATTTGCAGAACTGGGAGTAGTTGGTGTCGCCTAATGCGCAGACGGAATAGCGGACGGAGGGAAGCTGAGCGCCGAGTGATGCGAGTTGGGTGTGGAGGGATTTGGCGCTGTCGGGCGGCTCGCCGTCACCATAAGTGCTCACGATCACGAGGAGATTTTTTTCCTGGGCGAGCTTGGCGACGTCAGTTTGTGCCATGTCCAATACGGAGGCCGCGAAGCCGCGTCTGCCGGCCTCCTTGGCGGCCTTTTTCGCCAGGCCCTCCGCCGTGCCGGTCTGGGAGCCGAAGAGAATTGTCAGTGGGACGATGGGTGCCGGGGCTGCAGCGGGCGCAACGGCGGAGCCAGGGCCGCGGGAGAACATGCCGGCGAAGAAGCCGTTGAGCCACGCGCGCTGTTCGGGACTGAACGGCGCGGTTTCGGGGATGAGTGGGACGACGGAAGCGGACATTTGAAGGAGCGAGTGGTGAGCAACGGGAGGCGAATAGGGGGAGCGCGTGCTGACTGTGCGTGCCGCACTGATTGGCGTGCCTTACGAGCTGAATTTTTCCTGAAGCTCCTTCACGGAGTGACGGCGGGCCCAGATGACGAAGGATTCACCGCGCTGTTTTTGGGCTTCGTAGGTGGTCAGGATTTTTTCGGAGAGGGCGTTGACTTCGGTAGCGCGGACGCCGCGGAAGAGTTCGCGGGCGATACCTTGCTCTTGATCCATGCCGCCGCCGAGGACCAGGTGGTAGCCGTCGGCCCCGTCGGGGAGTTTGCTGCCGACGAACCCGAGATCACCGCAGTAGTGTTGCGCGCAGGAGTTGGCGCAGCCGGTAAAGTGGATGTTTACGGGAGAGGTGAGCGCGGTGTGCTGGCCGAGGTGCTTGAGCAAGGCCACGGCGTGGGTTTTGGTGTCGGCGGCGGCGAACTTGCAGCCGCGGCTGCCGGTGCAGGCAATGATGCCTCCGGCGGCAAGCGAGGTTTCATGGAAACAGCCCAAGCGCACGACGGAGCGCTTGACGGTTTCCACGAACGCGTCGGCCACGTGGGGAATGATGACGCTTTGCCAGACGGTGAGTCGGAGTTCGCTCGTGCCGAAATTGGTCGCGAGGTCGGCGAGCGTGTGGAGTTGTTTCGAAGAAAGGCGGCCGACGGGAACGCCGACGCCGATGCTGTTGAGTCCGCGTTGCGATTGGCGGGCGGCGCCGAGCCAACCGTGCTTGATCACGGGGCGGCGCGGTTCGCACGCGGCGAGCGGTAAACGGACCAGTGGAAACGCGAGTTTCTTCTGGGTTTCATCGAGGAACCGATCGACGCCCCATTGCTCGAGCAGATATTTGAGTCGCGCCTTTTTGCGATTGGTGCGGTCGCCGTTTTCCGCGAAGACCCGGAGCATCGCGGCGGAAACGGCGACGGCTTCAGCGGGTTTAATCAGGAGTCCGGTGTCGCGAGCGAAGTCGCCGTGGCCGGTGATACCCCCGAGTTGGACGCGAAAGTAGATGCCGGGTGACGGGGTCGGGGCTTGGGAAGCTGGATCGCGTGACAGGGATTTTTCCGTGACGCGGGTGGCGAAGAAACCGATGTCGTTGGTGTCGACGGCGGCGGAGAGGCTGCCGCCGTTGTCGAACGCGATGTTGAATTTTCGGGGGAGACCGTAAAGGTCGCGGTGGTTCAGGATATAGTGGTGAATTCCCTTGGCGAAGGGGCGAACGTCGATGAGTTCGTCCGGGTCGAAGCCGCTATTCGGCGAGGCGGTGACGTTGCGGACGTTGTCACAGCCGGCGCCGCGCGAGGCGAGGCCGAGTTCTTGGATACGAGTCAGGACCTGGATGATCGAGCGGGGCTTGAATTCGCGGAGCTGGAAATTTCCGCGGGTGGTGATGTCGACAAAGCCGTTGCCGAGCTCCGACGCGAGCTGGGCGAGGCCATGGCACTGCGCCGCGGTAATTTCGCAGGCCGGGACCCGAATCCGGAGCATGTAACTGTCTTGCGCGGGGGCGACGTAGAATAGGCCGTGAAATTTGAAGCGGTAGAGATTTTCGGGGTCGGGCGCTTTGTCGGCATCGGCATGCGCGAGGAGGCGTTCCCAAGCGTCGAGGGGGTTTTCTTCGTATTTCCAGCGCTCTTCTTTGCAGAGATCGTCGAGCGGAGTGCCGTAGACATGGGCGGTGTCCGCAGCGGGAGGAACGGTCTGATTGGTCGCGACGGAGGAAGCAGGAGCGTTCGTGAGCTGGCCGGTCGATGTCGGGCCAACAAACACGCCGCTGGCCGAAACGCCCGCCATAAACCCTGCAAGATATTCCTTCTGTTCGGGGGAGAAGGTGCCGGCGGCGGGCAGAAGCGGAGTGGTGGGAGACGTCATTGTTCGGGGGAAGTCAGCAGTCTCGGTGCCACGGTCCCGGATTCGTGAATGAGCGAATTGAATTCTTTTCGGGTTAGATATGAGAGCAGTTCATCCGAGATGCGGCGGAGTACTAAGATCAGGCCGATGACCGTGCTAGGATTCGGCGCAGCGCAAAAACTCGAGGAGCGTCGCCTCAGAGGCTGAGCGTCACTTGAACGTAAACGTAGTTGGCGTTTTTCGAGCCGGGGATGGCAAGCGACTGCTTGATGTAGTTGCCGCGGAAGTAACGGCTCACGCCTACTTCGAGTTGGGTCGAGGGGATGAAGTGCCAGCCGAAGTAGGCATCGAGTTCCTGCCCGAGCTGTTTGCTGAAGTTCGGGCTGATGGCGTAACCGGTGCCCGCGTTTGCGGCGCCGCCCGCGCGAGCGACCCCGGCGACGTTATACCATGCGTCAGTCGTGCGATCGAGGGAGTGGAGGTGACCTTCGAGGCCGACACTCATATTGTTCTTGGGCTTGAATGTGTAGGCGAGGCGAAGGTCGTTGAGGTTTTGCAGGCTGTTCAAATCCATGTAGCCGTAGAACAGGTGAGTGGTGGCGAAAAGGTTTTGAAACGTCTGGCTCGTTTGGTCGGTGGCGCTCTTGTCGCCCGAGGCGTAGCTGTAGGTAAGGCCGAGGCGGTGCTGCCACGCGGAGTTGGTCCACGTGTAGCCGCCTTGGAGAATCGCGGCGTAGGCGTTTTGATGGAGGCGCGCGGCGCCGGCCACGACAGCCGAGAGCGCGACCGGGCCGGTGCTGGCGCGATTACCGAATTGGTGCATGAGCTCGACGCCATAATCCCATGCGCCGTAGGCGAGGGGCTTGGATTTTACGCGCAGACCGCCGGTGTAGAGATCCTGTTTGCCGGGATTGCGGAAAGGGGCGGCGACGCCGGCGTAGGGATTATTGACGGCGTCGAGGTTGACGCGGGCGCTGGCGACAGTGACGTTGCGCGAGTAGAGGAAGGCTTCGACGATCTCGTTGGTCGCGAGGGTAGGGAAGTTGAAGTAGAGGCCGGAGAAATGGTCGGCATTGAGGTGGGACCGGTTGAAATTATTGTTGTCGTTGTAGACGAGGCCGCCGGTGAACGCATCGACGCCGAAGTATTTGCTCTGGTAGCGAAGCTTTGCGGCGTCGAAAGTGCGGGCGTTGTTGTTCCAGCGGAAATGTCCGAGGGAACGTTGATCGCCGTAGACGAGTTCTTGACGGCCGAGCTTTAACGAAAGTGGAAATTCTTTGTGATTGCCGATGAAGATGAAGGCTTGGTGGAGGTTGAGATCCTTGTCGTTTTCGGCGAGGGCGCGTCCGGGCTTCGTGGCATCGGCAGCGACGCGTTGATCACCGCGTTCATCTCCGGCGGAGCCGCTGGAGCGACCCTCGATCGTGAAGGCATACCATTTGTCGGTGTAGCCGACGCGCGGCATGAAACGCGTAAGGAAGTAGCTGTTGTTATTATCGACGGTGGCTCCAGGGCCGGTGAGCCGGAAGTCGGCGTTTTGACCTGAGTAAGTGAAACCGGCGTCGTCTTTGCCCTCGAAGCGTTCGCGGACGTTTACACCGATATCCCACGCAGAGAGATAAGGATTGGAGCCGCGGAAGGCTTCGTTGATGTAGCCGGGGAAGGGCCGGGCGGGCAGGGACGGTTGGTATTGGGCGCGGGCGCACGGTGCGAGCGCAGTGAGAGCGAGCGCGAGAGGCGCGGCGAGGCGGAGCAGTGAACAGAGACGGAGCGAGTGCATGGTGCGATGGTGCAACGGATGGTTTGTCAGGTTGTGAGCGGAGATCAGGCGGCGGGGCTCAGGGTGCTAAAGAGGCGGTCGAGGCCGGAGCGGGGTGGTTTCGGCGACGAGGGTGATGAGGAAATGGGGCGTGGGGGAGTCAGCGGGCGAAGGTGCGAGCGCTCTTCGAGGAAACCGATGAGCTGCTCGCGCAGCTCGTAATAGTAGGGATCTTCGAGGAGCTGCTGGCGCGAGCGCGGACGAGGGAATTTGACCTCGAGGATTTCGCCGACGGTGGCGGCGGGACCGTTCGTCATCATCACGACGCGGTCGGAGAGGAAAAGGGCTTCATCGACGTCATGGGTGACCATGAGCGCCGTCTTCTGATCTTTCTGCCAGAGGTCGAGGAGGACTTCCTGGAGTTCGTAGCGGGTGAGCGAGTCAAGCATGCCGAAGGGCTCGTCGAGGAGGAGCATCTTGGGGGAGAGGGCGAACGCACGGGCGATGCCGCAGCGTTGGCGCATGCCTTGGGAGAGTTCCGAGGGGCGCTTGTGCATGGCGTCGGCGAGACCGACGACGGTGAGATAGTATTCCGCGATCTGGCGGCGTTCTTCGACGTCGGCGGTGTAGAAGACCTGGTCGATGCCGAGCATGACATTTTCAAAGGCGGTGAGCCACGGGAGCAGGCACGGAGCTTGAAAGACGACACCGCGGTCAGGGCCGGCGCCGACGACCTCCTTGCCCGCGAGAATAATGCCGCCGGTCGAGATATCGGTGAGGCCGGCGATGATCGACAAGACCGTCGATTTTCCGCACCCGGAGTGGCCGATCAGCGTGATGAATTCACCCTTGCGGATCTTGAGGTCGAAATTTTCGACGATGACGGCAGGCAGGCCGGAGGGCGTCGGGTAAACTTTGCCGAGCTGGGAAATTTCGAGGAAGGAGGACATTGAAAGTAGTGAGTAGCGGGTAGCGCGGAGTGCGGAGTCGGTTGGACGGCGCGCGGGGTGGTATTAGGAGGCGGCGACGACTTCCTCTTTCTTGATTTCGTGTGGACGGAGGGGGCGGCGGCGGGTGGTGCGCGGCGCGTCAAGGTCCTCGGGCAGGAGATCGGGTAGAATCAGTTTTTTGGTGACGGTGGCCCGGCGTTTGGCGCCGTAGTTGAGGAGCTGATTGGTAACAAGGGCCCGCAGGCGCTTGAACTCGGGATCGTGATTGAGGGACTTGCGGTCGCGGGGACGGGCGAGGGTGACGTTGACGGAATCGCCGAGGTGGGCGCCGGGACCGGGTGTGAGTGGAATGATGCGATCGGCGAGGAGCAGGGCTTCGTCGACGTCGTTGGTGATGAGGACGACGGTCTTTTTGTCCTTTTCCCAGATGCGCTCGAATTCATCCTGCAGCGTGGCGCGGGTGAGAGCGTCGAGGGCGGAGAGCGGCTCGTCGAGGAGGAGGATCTGCGGGTCCATCGCGAGGGCGCGGGCGACGGAGACACGTTGGCGCTGGCCGCCGGAGAGTTGGCGCGGGAGCTTTTCCGCGTGTGGGGTGAGATTGACGGTGGCGATGGTCCGGGCGATGACTTCAGCGCGTTCGCCGGGGGACTTGTTTGGGAAGACCTGGTCGACGGCGAGCGCGATGTTTTCCGTGACGGTGAGCCACGGCAGTAGAGAGTAGTTTTGGAAGACGATACCGCGGTCGGGGCCCGGGCCGGTGACCACGACATCATTGAGTTTGACGGTGCCGGAATCGGGCGCGATGAGGCCGGCTACAAGCGAGATGAGCGTGGTTTTTCCCGAGCCGGAGTAGCCGACGATGGCGACGAATTCACCGCGCTCGATGGAGAGGTTCACAGCGTGCAGCACCGGCGGACCGCCGAAGGCTTTGCTGACGTTTTTGATTTCGAGTAAAGGCATGGCCGTGGCGTCAAACCGATTTGAAGCGCTGCTCGAGGAGGCTCATGAGGCGGTCGAGGATGAAGCCGACGACGCCGATGGTGATGATCGAAAGAATGATGTGTTCGTAGATGAGGGCGTTGTATTCCTGCCAGAGGAAGCCGCCGACGCCGGGGCGGCCGGTGAGCATTTCCGCCGCGACGATCACGAGCCAGGCGATGCCGAGGCTGAGCCGGAAACCGGTAAACATGTAGGGCAGGGTCGCTGGTATCAGGATTTTGGTGAGCGTCTTCCAACGGGAGAGCTTCAAGACGCGGCCGACATTAAGAAAATCCTGGGGAACAGCGCGGACGCCGACTGCAGTGTTGAGGACGGTCGGCCACATGGAGCAGATCGCGATGGTGAAGAGCGCGCCGTACGTGCCGGCCTCTTTACCGGTGCTGAGGAAGAGGACGAGCCCAAGCGGGAGCCAGGCGAGCGGGGAGACCGGGCGGAGGACTTGGATTATCGGATCGAATGTTTTCGTGAACCCCTTCGACAGCCCGAGGAAGAATCCGATCGGTGTGCCAATGATCAGCGCGAGGGCGTAGCCTTGCGCAACCAGCACGAGCGAATACCACGTGAAGCGTAGAATGCCCTGGTCCATCTCGCCGCGTTTGGCGAACGGCTCCAGGATGTAGGGCTTGCTGGACTCCCATGTCTTGAGCGGTGAAGGCAGATCTTTGGCCCAGGTGGCGCTGCAGGCCGCCCACAGACCGAGGATGACCAACACACCGAAGATCGGGAGAACTAGCCAATCGAGCTTGAATTGTTTCATGACGGAGGAGGGGAGCGGAGCGCGTCCGCTCGGGTGGAAGCGGAGGCAAAGAGGACGACAAGAATCGCGAAGAGCAGGGAGGAGAGGGATTTTAGAATGAGGACGCCGGTGACTTCGCCGCGCAGCCAGTGGTCGCCTTGGTTGAGGGCGACTTGGACGAGGCCGACGCACACTCCAATGCGGGCGGCCCGCCGCCAGACGGCGGGCTCGCTGAGCGCAAGGGAGTAGCGTCGGTGCAGAGAAGTGGACATGGGCGGTCGGTGCGCCAGATCACCCCTTGATGGACTTTACGGCGAAGCCCTTGGCGTAGGCCTCGGGATCGGCGGGGTTGAAGACCGCGCCGTCGAAGAGTGTCTCGGCGGAGGTGTCGGCGCCGCCGTGGGCGTAACCGATTTCCTTCATGGCCTCCTCGTAGATATCGGCGCGCATGACGCGCTTGGCGATACCGTCATAGTCGGGCGCACCGGTGACCAAGCCCCAGCGGCGATACTGCGATAGAAACCACTTGGCGTATTTTGCCTGCGGGTAGTTGCAGTTTCGCTTGCTGAAGTGCATCGGGAGTTCGTCCTTGACCTTACGGCCGTCGCCGTAGTCCAAGTCGCCGAGGAGACGACCGAGGATGATCTTTTGATCGCAGTTGATGTAGGTAGGCTTCGAGACGATGGCGCATTGCTCAGTGCGATTGTCCATGACGTCGAGCCAGACGCTGGCCTCGTGCAGGGCCTTGAGGATGGCTTTGACCGTCTTTGGGTTTTTCTCGGCGAACTCTTCGGTAAAGGCGCAGACCTTTTCCGGGTGGTCCTTCCACATGTCCTGAGTAGTGACGGACGTGAAGCCGATGTTGTCGGCGATGGAACGGGCATTCCATGGCTCGCCGACGCAGAAGCCGTCCATCTTGCCGATCTTCATGTTCGCGACCATCTGTGGCGGCGGGATCGTGATGAGGGAAATGTCTTTGTCGGGATCGATGCCGCCGGCGGCGAGGTAGTAGCGCATCCACATGGCGTGGGTCCCGGGAGGGAACGTCATGGCGAAGGTGAGGGGTTCGCCGAGCTTCTTGGCCTGTTCAACGTAGGGCTTGAGGGCTTTCGGGTCGGCGCCGACTTTGCCCTTCCACTCGGCTTTTAGCGTGATGGCCTGGCCGTTGCGGTTGAGGAGCCATGGAATGACCATCGGTTTCTTCGGCGAGCCGGCGAGGCCCATGGTCGAGGCGAGCGGCATGCCGATGAGCATGTGCGTGGCTTGAATGGAACCGGAGGAGAGGTTGTCGCGGATAGCGGCCCAGTTGGCGCCCTTCGTCACGGTAGAATTAATGCCGTATTTTTTGAAGAGCCCCTTTTCGTGTGCGATCACGATCGGGGAGCAGTCGGTGAGGGCGATCATGCCGAAGTTGATATTCGGTGTTTCGGGAGCGTCCGAAGCACTGCCGGCGGTGGCGGCCCAGGAGCGCGAGCCGAGGGCGGAGAAGAGCGCCGCAGCGCCGACCCCCGTGGCGGCGTGGGTGAGGAATTGCCGACGGTTGACGGCGGCGGTGGAGGGATGTTTCAGTGACGGCATGGCAGTGGTGGTTTGGTTACGAGGTGAGTGTATTCAGGTGATGGTGGCTCAAGGCGGCGCAATGGAGGTCATCGCGGAAAAGCTGGCGGGGAAGGTCGCGATCAGCGGCGGCGGCTGAAGTGAGCAGGCCTGCCGCGCCCAGTGCGGCTTGGATGGCGGCAGCCTTTTCGATCGTTGGACGGTTGGCCTCGCCCCGGTGAAACACGTGGAAGTCAGGAACGTTTTCCACGCGATCGTGGCCGCAGTCGAAGCGACCGAGCAGGGACGGCGCGATGACGCGGGCGGGAACGTTGAGATAGGGAGCGGCGGAGAGGAGTTGCGCGAGTGGCTCGCGGTTCTGCGGCTCGTCGCACCACGCGCAGGCGGCGGTGAGGGCGGCGACAAGCGCGGCGTGTTCGGCGGGTTTCTTTTCTGCGAAGCGGCTGGTCACCATCAGCACTTTTTCAATGTGGCCGGGCGATTGGGCGGCACTCCACGTGGGGCACCAACCGGCACCTTCGCGCACGGCGAAGGTGTTCCACGGTTCGCCGGCGCAGTAGCCGTCAATGGTGCCCGCAGACAGGTTGCGGAACATTTGGGCGGGGGGCACGACGACGATGCGCACATCGCGCTCGGGATTGATTCCGGCCGCGAGCAGCCATTCGCGCAGGAGCAGATGGTGGGATGAATATTGGAAAACGATGCCGAAGGTCAGGGGCTGCCGCTCGCGCCGGTCCTTGGCATAGGTGCGTAGGGAGCTGGCGTCGCGAGCGCCGGCGTCCCACAGGGCGCGAGAGAGGGTGAGGGCGTTGCCGTGAAGATTCAGCACGAGAGCGGTGAGCACCTCGCAGGGTGAACAGCCGAGTCCTAGCCGAGTAGCCCACAACATGGGGGCGGGCGCGTGGGCTGCATCCAGTTCGCCGTAAATAATTTTTTCACGGATGGTGGCCCAGCCAATTTCGCGGTGCAGTTCAACGTGCACCCCGTGTTTGGCGAAGAGGCCCTGTTGTTCAGCTACGAAGAAGGGCGCGGCGTCGGTCAGGGCCAGAAATCCTACCCGAAGCGGTCGTGACCCGAAACCGGTGTACTTGGCGTGAGTTGGCGTGGGCGACGTCATTTTCATCGCGTCCTGCTTTAGCGTCCCGTGTGCCAGCCTGCATGAATGGCCCAATTACTGCTGTTCAAACAATTCATCGTAGGAATGAACTTCGCTCATCCATGAAACCGACTCTTGATAGCAGGCAGCTGCACGCATTCGCCGCTCTGGCCCGTCGCGGGAGCTTCACCCTCGCGGCCAAAGACCTATTTCTAACGCAGTCAGCGGTCAGTCACGCGATCAAGTCATTGGAGGATGATTTAGGCACGCGGTTGCTCGACCGGGTAGGCCGGCGCGTGCTGCTCACGCAGGCGGGCGAACAGTTTTTGCGGCACACTGAAAAAATCCTGCGGGAGATGGAAACCGCACGGGCTGGATTGGATACGCTCACGAAGTGGGGGCACGGGCGATTGCGGGTGGGAGCGAGCACGACGGCGTGCCAACACATTCTCCCGATGGTTTTACGGGAATTTCGACAGAGCTATCCGAAGTGCGTGATTCGCATTGAGCCGGGCGACCACGGCCAACAGTTGGAGTTGTTGCGTGGCGGCCACATTGATCTCGCGATTGTGCTCGAGCCGCCGGCGCCAGCGGTGAGCGAGCTGACTTTTGTGCCGCTGTTTCAGGACGAGCTACGGTTTCTCGTGGCGCCGCTGCATCCATGGGCGAAGCTCGGACGGGCGCCGCGGGAATCAATCGAAAGCGAAACGCTGGTTCTTTATAATAAGGCGAGCCACACGTTCCGGCTCGTGAACGAGTATTTCCGCGAGGAGCGGATTACATTGAGCAATTTCATCGAGCTCGGCAGCATGGAAGCGATCAAGGAACTGGTGAAAATTGGCCTCGGCGCGGGCGTCTTCGCGGAGTGGATTGCGCGGGCTGAGCTGGAGGCGGGCTCGTTGGTTTCCCTGCCGCTAGGCACGCGGGCATTGCGGCGACGCTGGGGCGTCGCGCACTTGAAGGGCCGCCGCCTGGCGCTCGCCGAGGAAACGTTTGTCGGACTCTGTGAGTCTGCGACCGAGGCTCTCGGGTTAAATGGGCCGCGAGCCGTTGCCTGACCCGGCAGTTGGCGGCCCCGGGAAGGATGATGTAGCGCAGCGAAAAGCCGACGCGATTTGTCTCAAATATGCCATTCGCCCGCGGCCGTTTCCGCGCCGGTGGTTTTTCCGTGGCCAACGAGAGTCTCGTGTTTGCGCCGTGAGCGCACAACCACGCTGTCGCCTTTGAAATACGCGACCGACTCGGCTGGGATGGATTTCATCAGCCACACGTTCGAGCCGATGATCGAGTGGGCACCAATCGAGGTATCGCCACCCAAAATTGTCGCGTGGGCGTAGATCGTGACGTGGTCACCGATATCGGGGTGACGTTTAACGCCTTTAATCGGATGCCCGTCGGGATCGGTCTCGAACGATTTCGCACCGAGGGTAACGCCCTGATAGAGTTTCACGTGCGAGCCGACGGTGGCGGTTTCGCCGACGACGACGCCGGTCCCATGATCAATAAAGAAATGGCTGCCGAGGCGCGCGCCAGGATGAATGTCGATGCCGGTGCGCTCGTGGCCGAACTCGGTCAACATGCGCGGCAAGAGCGGCACGCGCTGGTGGTGGAGCACGTGGGCCAGACGCTGGAGGGAAATCGCAAGCACGCACGGATAGGCGACAATGATTTCCTCCACGCTGCGCGCGGCGGGATCGCCCTCGTAGGCGGCCGTCACGTCGGTTTGAATCAATTTTCGCAGGGAGGGGAGCTCGCTGAGCAGCCCATTGGCGCGCGCGCGCGCGGTGGCAGCGGGATCGGGGACCTGCGCAAAGCGCAGGCACTTTTCAACTTCTGCGACCAAGCGGTCGTCGACTTGCTTGAGCAGTCGGCCGACGTGGGCTGGCAGGGCTTTTTCCGTCAGCCCAGATTCCTCGAAATAGCCCGGGAACAACAGGTGCATCAAATCTGCCGCCAGCTGGTTGACAGAGGCCTGGGAAGGCAAATTGGCGCCGTCAACGTGGTTAATACCACCGTCGCTACGGTAAGAGTCCAAGAGGGCTTGTTTGATTTCGTCGAGATGCATGGCGGCGCGAACCTACGAGCGGTCAATAGATTCCCAACGGGGCACGCGAGCCAGAACCGCGACCGTGGTTTGGCCGCCGGTTTGAGAAAAGGGACGAGCTGGGGTGAGGGATGGCAGGGAGGCGCATGTGACAATTGCGTTTCGCACTTAGGTTTCTCCCGAGTGAGACGAAGGTCAAATATCGCGAACCCCTCACTCTGGCATCGACACCGGCCCTGCGCGTCACTCAGTTATTCACAAGATATCCACCGATGGAAAACCTGCGCGAGGCGACCGCCTCAAATTCGCGGCTGAAGAATCAAGCAAAGAAGGTGAAGACCTTTGTGCTTGATACCAACGTTCTGCTGCACGACCCGCAATCGATCTACAAATTCCAGGACAACAACCTGGCAATTCCTGTGGAGGTCCTCGAAGAGCTCGACGGCATCAAGGGAGAGCAGTCGACCGAGCGGGGCCGTAATGCTCGGCGCGTGCACCGGATTTTGCAGGAGCTCCTGCCGGATTCGCGCGCGATGCACGAGGGCGTGGAGCTGCCGAATGGCGGCACGCTGACGATCATCATTAATCCCTATCTGATGGAGGGTGGACGCACTTCGCCGGCGATGAGTCGGTTGCGCGCGATTTTGCCCGATTTGTCCAAGAAAGATAATCGAATCATTGCGGCAGCGCTTTTCGTGCAGGAGCAGTATCCGCCACCCACGATTCTCGTGACGAAGGATGTCAACGTGCAGCTCAAGGCCCGGGCGGTAGGATTAGAGTCCGAGGACTATCTTAACGACAAGGTGCCGGAAACGGATGAAGAGGGTAGTTATCGTGAAATGCCGCTCAATATCTATGAGCTGCAACGTTTCTGTTCCGAAGGGGAGTTTGATCTCGGTGACGACGCCACTAAGCCGCTCTATCTAAACGAATATGTCCTGCTTCGTTCGGACGAGGGGAAAACGATGCCGGCGCGCTACTATGGCGACGGGATGGTGCGTCGCTTGAAGCTCCCGGATTATGTCAAAGCGCCTGGTGGGATTCCAATTCGGGCGCGCAATCTTGAGCAGCAGTTTTTCATGGATGCGCTGCTGGACGACAGCCTCCACATGATCACCTGTTTCGGCAAAGCCGGCACGGGCAAGACGCTGCTCTCCGTCGCGTGTGCATTGCACCAGACCCACGACGATCACTCGCGCTACGACGGAGTTTCTATTTCCCGTCCGGTCATGGCACTGGGCAAAGACATCGGTTTTCTTCCGGGGACATTGGAAGAAAAAATGAAGCCGTGGCTCCAACCCTACCACGATGCGCTTGAAGTTCTGATCCCGTCGAAAGCGCCGAAGGAGCCGCAGTTTGCCGCAAAAAAAGTTTCGCAGAAGAAGTTTAAGAATCGCGACGATCAATTCACTACCGCGATGAACGCGCCCCAACCGAGCCACGCGAGTCACAACGGCGGGCACGGTCAGGCGGCGGTAGCGAAGCCTTATGAGCGACTACTCAAGAGCGGGCTCGTGGAAATCGAAGCGCTCGCGTTTATTCGCGGCCGTTCAATCGCCCGACGGTTCTTTATCTTGGACGAGGCGCAACAGTTGACGCCGCACGAGGTGAAAACAGTGATCACTCGTATTTCCGAAGGATCAAAAATTATTCTCATCGGCGACCCAGCGCAGATCGACAATCCCTACGTCGATGCCCGCAGCAATGGATTGGTTTATTGCCACAATCGCATGAAGGGGCAGGCCATCGCGGGCCACGTAAAGTTGATGAAGGGCGAACGGTCGAAGCTCGCGGAGCTGGCGGCCGATTTGTTGTAACGCACCTCGATGCCCAACCGCCCGCGCAGCGCGGGCGCCGGGTGACAGTTAGGCCACCACTCGTTTGGTCAGTAGGCTGTCGCGGCCGGCCCGACGGGCGGCGAGTTCCATCGTGAAGGCAAAGCCCGCGGTGAACACGAGGTCGCTCATGAGTGTGTTGCGGAAAAACCAAAGGGTTGGCGGAAACTCTGGGTGGCCGATGGTCATGGCCTGCCACCAACCTCCGAGGTTGTGCGGGTAGGCGACATCGCCGAGCCACGAGGCGGTGTTGGTAACGAGGAAGAAAAAGACAGAACCGCCCACGGTGCCGCTGAGGAGGTTGAGCCAAGTGCGGCGACGGGCGACCATCAGGCCGAAACCAATCGCAGCGGCGAAGCAAGCGGCGCGCAAAATAGCTCCTCCGAATGCCCACTCATAGTGAAAGGTGGTCGCGTAGTAGTGGTCGAGGTAGAGGTCGGAGACGGTTAGCGCCGCGAAGGGCACGAGCCAGAGGCGCTTGTCGCGGAGGTAAACTGCACCGCAGAAAGTGAGCGCCATCAGGGGTGCGAAATTCGCGAGCGCAGGAATATTGATGGCTACGATCCGCCAGGCGACCGAGAGCACGATAAGAGCGAGGGCCAAAGGCATGGGGGATTGATAGCCGGAAAAAACTGAATGGACAGAGATTTTTGCTCCCGTTTGTCGATCGCCGGCCATAATTTTTCCGACTAATTGACCCGATGCGTTTGCAGGGAAGCCGGGTCTGCTGGCGGTCGTGGGTTACTGCTCAGCTTCGCGGGCGAAGAGCCAGAGAAGGTCTGAGAGGCGGTTTACGAATTGCAGCAACAGCGGTCGCACGCTGCGTCCCTGGCTGGGAAGCGAGCAGAGTCGGCGTTCGCCCCGGCGGGTGGTTGCGCGGGCGAAATCAAATGCGGCAGCCAGGGTGTTCGCGCCCGGAGTGGCCCAGCCTTCGAACTTCAGGCCCCGTGCTTCGAGCGCGGCTACGGTGGTGTCGAGTCGGGCGAGATCGGGGGCGGCGATTTTTTCAAATTTCGAGCCAAGATAGCGGACGGAATCGGTTTCTGCGCAAGCGAGCTCTCCCATGAGTGCGACGAGGTTTTTCTGCACGGTGGTCACGAGCTCAAGGGTGGCGGTGCCGGCAGCATCGGTCGCGAGCAGGGGCTTGATGTTGCCGAGCGCGACATTGAGTTCGTCGAACGTTCCGACGGCCTCGATCTGCGGATGGTCTTTGGGCACGCGCTGGCCGTAAAGCAGGCTGGTCGTGCCGGTATCTCCGGTGCGCGTGGCGATGGAGGACATCGGGTCGTTAAGCGATCCGGCGCGCCGCGAGTTGGGCGCGGAGGCAGAGCTCGGCGGCCTTGAACGCGTGGGCCTGCGTCATCGCCTGCTCGGTGCGGTGGAGACAGTCCAGGATTAGCTTGCCGAAAAAAGGGAAGCCGACTTGGCCGGTGACGTTAAGATAGCGTTCACCCGCGTCATCGACGATATAAACGTTTTCGCCAGCCTTGTCGCGGGCGACGTCGATGTATTTGCGCAGCTCGATATAGCCCTTCGTACCGAGGATGACCGTGCGGCCGTCGCCCCAAGTGCCCAGACCGGCCGGCGTGAACCAATCTACACGGATGTAATTTGAGGTGCCGTTGTTTCCCAAGAGCGAGGCTTCGCCGAAATCTTCGAACTCGGGTTTGTCGGGATTGGCAAAGTTGCCGACGGCGGCCTGCGTGACGGTAGCGTCGGTGGCGCCGGTATAGGTGAGAAATTGCTCAAACTGATGACTGCCGATATCGGTGAGGATGCCACCGAATTTTGCCTTTTCGAAGAACCAAGCAGGGCGGTTGGCCTTGCCGAGGCGATGGGGACCGAGGCCGACCACTTGGATCACTTTGCCGATGGCACCGGCAGCGACGAGGTCAGTCGCATACATGGCGGACTCGACGTGCAGTCGCTCGGAGAAATACACCATGTATTTGCGACCAGTGCGCGCGACGACGGCCTTTGCCTGATCGAGTTGGTCCAAACTAGTGAAGGGTGTCTTATCAGTGAAGTAGTCCTTGCCCGCCTCCATTACGCGGCAACCCAGGGGACCCCGGTCACACGGAACGGCCGCGGCGCTCACGAGTTTGATTGCAGCGTCCGCGAGGATTTCATCAAGCGAGCGGGCGACCTTCACTTGCGGATACTTCGCCACGAAGGCCTCGACCTTTTTGGGGTCCGGGTCGTAAACCCATTTCAATTCCGCGCCGGCCTCGATGAGGCCGTTGCACTGGCCGTAGATGTGGCCGTGGTCGAGGTGGGCGGCGGCGAAAGTGAATTCACCGGATTTCACCACGGGGCTGGGTTTGCCCTGTGGGGCGTAGTTCATGCCGTCAGATTTTTGGCTCATGGAGAGGGATGGCTTGCTTCGCGGGTCGCCTTGGCGAGTGCCTTGACCGACTCATCGACGGTGGCACGTACTTTTTTGGCCATCCGATCAATGAATAGGACGCCGTTCAAATGATCGGTTTCGTGTTGGATACAGCGGGCGAACAGCCCGTCGCAGTTCAACGTATGGCCAATACCATACTGGTCTTGAAACTTCACCGTGATGGCGTCGGGGCGTTCGATATCACCGCGAATTTTGGGGAATGACAGGCAGCCCTCCTCATAGAGATATTTCTCTGTCCCCGGCGTGAACGTGATCTCCGGGTTGGTGATCGTCAGGGGCATGATCAGGTCGAGTGGCGGCTTGGCGCCGTCCAGCGACCAAGTGAAGTCGGGCTCGACTTCTCTGAGGTCGATGACGCAGAGCTGAAGCGCCCGGCCGATTTGTTGTGCGGCGAGACCAATGCCCGCCGCGGCATTCATCGTGGCAATCATCTCTGCGGCGAGTTGCGTCAGCCCGGCATCGAAGGCGGTGATACGCGCGCCTTTCTTGCGGAGGATCGGATCGTTGTAGTGAACTATTCGCAGTGACATCGGTCGGTGTGGCCGGTGAGCGTGGATCTGCATCCCGCGCCCGCAAACCAATAGTTTTTGCAAGTGTGGCCTGCCGCCGTCGTGAGCCCAGAGGCGAAGTGGCCGGCCTCACCCAAGATCATCGGGTGCCCAGTTTTATTTGGGTGCAGTCGATGGGGACGGGGCGCGGAGTCGGGCGAGTGCCTCGATCGCTCCTGCATGGGCCGGCATTCGGCGCTGCAATTCTTCGTATGCGATGATCGCCTCGGGAATCCGGCCCAAGCGGGTGAGGACGAGCCCGAGATTGGCCCGGGCGTCTGCGCTGTCGGGTGAGAGGCGGATGGATTCGTGGTAGTGGATCACCGCATCGGCGGGGCGCCCGGTTTGGAACAGTGCACTTGCCAAGTTATTGTGGGCATCGAAGTTATCGGGGTTGATTCGGAGGGTAGCTTCGTAGTGGGGAATTGCTGCTTGCGGTCGGCCCAAGCGGTAGAGTGCGGAGCCGAGATTGCAGCGGGTAATGGCATCGCTGGGCCGCGTGCGAAGTGCCGCCTCGTAGAGGGAGATGGCCTCGGCGGGCCGGCCAGCAGTGAGCAAGGCGTTGCCGAGGTTGGTCTGGGCGTCGGCGGAGCCCGGGTGGAGTTCGAGCGCGATTTTTCCGTGGACGATTGCTTCGTCGACTCGTCCGGCGGCGAGAAGTGCGCCCGAAAAATTACTTTGAGCGGGCGCGAGCGTGGGTTTTTGACGGACGGCGCGCTCGAGCAGAGCAAGCGCTTCGGCATGCTGCCCTAGCTTGGATCGGGCCGAACCGAGATTGCTGAGCGCATCCGCAAAATTCGGGTTGAGTCGAAGGGCGGCCTCGCAGGCGGTGACGGCCGCCGCCACCCGTCCGGCCTCGAGATCCATCGCCGCCAGATTGTTGAAGGCCTCCGCTTGGTTTGGATCGCGTTTCAAGGCCTCGTTATAGAGGCGGGCGGCGTCGTCGTGGCGGCCAAGCGCTTTGTAGGCGTTGCCGAGATTGCTGTAGGCGCGGGCGTTTTCGGGTCGCTGGGCGACGGTTACGGACCAAATTGAGATTTCACTTTGGTAGTCGAGATTACGGCGCGCGGTCACTGCGCCCAGTGCGGCACACGCGAGGAGGAGAAATCCGAGCGGGCGAATTCCGGCCACGGCGTAGAGGCTGACTGCAACCAAGGTGGTGACGGCGGCGAGCGGCAGATACATCCGGTGTTCGGCCATGGTTTGGGAGACCAGCGGCACGACACTGGAACTGGGTGCGAGGATCGCGAAAAACCACAGGCCGATAAAGCCGAGCCAGGGGCGCCGCCACAGCGCCGTTACCACGATTCCAACGAGCGCGGACAACGCGATTGCCTGGGGTAAGACTTCCAGCGGGTTGCGCACGACGGCGGTGCCGTAATCGAGGACGAGGGGATGCGGCCAGAAACACAGGCGCAGATAAAGGAGAATGGCTTCGCATTGTTTTAACGAGTAGGACCACCAAGGGACCCCGAGTCCGAAGCCCGCCGCAGATCCGCGGCTGCCACCCATGCTGACGAGAATCACGGCCAACAGGAGCCAGGAAGACGCGAGCTGCAGATAGTAGGCGCGCCGAAGACGCCAAGCTGCGGCGAAAGATCCGGCGACAAACGTTCGGTCATAAAGGAAGACCATCAGAGGCGCCGAGACCATGACCTCTTTGCTGGCCATGCCGAAAAAACAGGCGAGGACGGAGAGACCTGACCAAAGGCTGAAACCGGGGTGCGTGATGCTGCGGACAAAAGCGTAGAGAGAGAGGAGATAAAACAGCCCGACCAGAACCTCGGTGCGCTGTACCACACAGGTGACTGATTCGGTCTGGAGGGGATGAACGACCCAACTCAGCGCGGCCAGAAAAGCGACGGGTGTCGCGTGGCGTCCGAAGCGCTGGTACCAGCGGCCACTCGACAGCGTGCGTCGCACGATGCCGAACAAGGCGAGGGCGGCTCCGAGGTGAAGAATGAGGTTGAGCGCATGGTAGCCCGCCGGGTTGGTTCCTCCGATGGCATAGTTGATCGCAAAGGAAAAATTCACCAACGGGCGACCAGTGACGCCACTGCCGTCGCGGGGCGGAGAGAGGCTATCCCCGACACGCCAAACATGGCGAATCGTTTGGTTTTCGCTGATGGCCGTGATGTCGTCGAAAAAAAACGGCACGGCAAAAGTGTTGTGGAATGCCACGAAGGCGGCAGCAGCCAGCAGGAGGCCCGCGAGGATGCTGGCGCGCGAGGAGTGCGGACTTGCGGTGGGCGCGGGCGTGGTTTTCACAGGGACATCGTCATGCCGGCATCACGTCGGCTCGCCAAGGCACGGGCGAGATAGGTGACTTGAATTCTTGGGTGACGGACCATCACGGTTTGGCTCCGATGGCAGTCGCCGCCGCGCGGATCGTGTCAAGTTTGCGACGTGCGTCTGCCGAGTCCGGCCGAAGCTTGAGTGCGAATTCGGCGTGGTGCAGGGCTTCGGCCTGGCGGCCAACTTGCATGAGAGTCACGGCGAGGTTCATCCGGGCGTCGTAGAATGTCTCGCTCAGCGTGATGGCATGGGTGAATTCCCGGATCGCGGCTTCGGCCCGGTTGGTCTGAAGGAAGGCGATGCCGAGGTTGTTGCGAGCTTTCGGGCGGGCCGGGTCAAGGCGTAGTGCGACCTGATAGTGCGGGATCGCTTCGGTGGAGCGGTTCGTGTGGAGGAGGGCATTGCCGAGATTGTAATGGGCATCGGCGTAGGAAGGGCGCAGGCGCACGGCGGCTTCGAGATGCGGGAGGCCATCGCTGATCCGGCCCTGATCGACGAGGGCGTTGCCGAGGTTGTTTCGTGCTTCGGGATAGTCCGGGGCGATCTCCAGTGCGGCGGAATACCGGGCCATGGCTTCAGCGGTGCGACCGCTGTAGTCGAGGGCGACCCCAAGGTTGTAATGGGCCCGGGCGTTTTGGGGATGCTTGGTGACGGTATCGGTCCAGAGGGTAATCTCATTGGCGAAAGCGCGGTTGCGGTGGGCGGTGGCGAACGCACCGGCGACGATCAAGGCGCTGCACACCGCGAGCAACGCGTGGCGACCAGCGCGCAAGTAAAGGGTCACGACGGCAAGGGTGATGATCGCAGCGACGGGGAGATAGGCCCGGTTTTCGGCGATCGGTTGCTGGATAACCGGGACGATGCTCGAGGTCGGAGCCAAGATGACGAAAAACCACGCACCGGCGAAACCGAGCATGGGGCGGACGCGCAGGGCCCAAGCGGTGGCGCCGAGCAAGGCGGTGAGGACAAGCGCGTAGGGAGCGGCTTCGGTAACGTTTTTAACGAGGGTTACGCCGCGGTCGAAAATCAGCGGGTGGGGCCAGAGCCCGAGGCGCAGATAAGTAACGACGGCTTGGCATTCCGTAAGAGCGTATTCGAACCAAGGTATTCCGAGGCCGTAGCCGACGCCACGTTCGCGCACGCCGATCAAGAGCAACGCAAGGAGCACCCAGGTGCTGGCAAGGGCGGCATACAATCGCCAGTGGCGTCGCCAAGCAGCGGCAAATGTGCCCGACACAAAAGTCCGGTCATAGAGCAAAACGAGGAGAGGAACGGTGGCGATGACCTCTTTGCTCAGAGCCCCGAGCAAACACGCCAAGAGGGCGAGTGCATGCCACGCGCGGGGTCGCTCTTCGGTGCCACGAATAAAGCAATACAACGTCAGGAGGTAAAAGAGCGCCATCAGCGATTCGGTGCGCTGCGAGAGATAGGTGACGACTTGGGTTTGCAGCGGATGGGTGGCCCAAAGGGCGGCGATGGCGGCGGCGAGCGGCAAGGAGTCTGGACCCAGTCGTGCGCGCAGGGCGGGCTGGAGGAAGGTGCGGCGCACGACGCCAAAGAGGGCGAGGGCGGCCAGCGCGTGGATCGTGACGTTTACGGCGTGGTGGCCCCACGGCGCGAGCCCGCTGAGGGCGTAACTTAGGGCAAAAGTGAGATTGCCCACCGGGCGTCCGCCGGTGCCGGCCTCATCCGGCGGTGCAAGCACCGGGCCCAACGGCCAGAGTTGGCGAATCGAAAGGTTTTCTGTGATCGAAGAACGGTCGTCGTAAACGAGTGCACCTGAAAAACTGTTCCAGTAGGCGGCGAGAATCAGAACCACGATCAGACTCGCCGCCAAGGGCAGCGCACAGCGATCGGTCGAAGTGATGCGGGCGGAGGGCGGAGGACGGCGACTCACGTCGAAATCAGATCGTGGGGATGGCGCGTCGAGACTGCGGCCTGCTCAATGTTTCGTCTCGGCCGGGCCGCCCGGGGCGGGGGCGCGTTGGTCGCCTGCGTGGAGTTTGCGGCGAAAGAGGGCGAGGGCGAGGTGGTAGCTTTGGAGGGCGAGCTCCGGGTCGTAGCGGTAACCTTCGTCGCGGAGGAAGGCGTGGGCGCCGTTGAATTCGTGCCAGGTGAAGTTCGTGCCGGCGGTGTTGAGCGCGGCTTGAATTTTCACGCGGCCTGCGAGGGGAACGTGGGGATCTTGGCGGCCCCATACCATGAGGAGTTCACCCTTGATTTCAGGGATACGGTCGAGCGAGTTGTCCTTCATCTCTTGGCCGAGGCCGCGTTTGTGGATGTCGGTCGCGTAGAAACAGGTGGCAGCGAGAACTGCGGGATTCATGGCGGCGCGGAAGGCAAGGTGACCGCCAATGCAAATGCCGAGGACCCCGAGTTTACCGGTGCAATGTTCGTAGGTTTGAAGGAAGGCGAGGACCGCTCGGGCGTCGGCGTCGTAGGCTGCGAGAGGCTTGGTGGTCTTGAGCGTGTTGCCGCGGTCGGCGCCGGCCTGATCGTAGGCGAGGACGGTGCCGGCGGGTTCGAACTCGTGGTAGATTTCCGGAACGGCGACGACGAATCCGTGGCCGGCGAGCAGAGCGGCAGTGCGGCGAATGGGTGACGTGACTTGGAAGATTTCCGAGTAGAGCAAAATGCCGGGATATCGACCGGGTGCCTGCGGACGGAAAATATAGGTCCGCATCGGACCGGAAGGTGTGGCGAGATCGACAGGAACGGTTTCTTGGATGGTCATTGAGTGAAGGTGCGCCGAGCTGAGGATCGCCAGACAGGTGAGTGCGTGTCGGCTACTTTTTTCCTTTGTCCCAACCTTGCGCCGTAATGAGGGCGGCGAGTGCGCTCTTGGGCGGGTAGGTGGAGTCAACGACGGCGAACTTGGCGAGATAGTCGAAAGCACGTTTGACGGATTGCACTTCGCCTTGCTTGGCCTCGAGCGCCGGGCCGGAGAGGGATTGCAGATTCTTCACGTAGGCGGAGGCAAGGGAATCTACCTGAGCGACGGTGGTGCCGTCTTTTTCATAAACGAGAGACTCAGCGAGGAGGAGCAACTGGGCGGTGCCGGTAAGTTTGGCGGCGTCGGCGCGGACGGTGGCGGCGATGCTCTTGCGTTTGGCGGTGGTGGCTTCGGCGGTGAGCGCGCCGTCGGTGCCGCCCTCGATCGAGCGGGGCGGGAGCGGGCGATACCAGATATTGCGGAAACGGACGGGATTGCCGTGGTCTTGGAGCTTGAGTGGGCCTTTTTCGGGGAACGCGACGGGTGCGGAACGCTTCATGTGTCCGCCGGGGCCTTCGAGCGGTGTGTTGTCCTGCACCAGCACGCCATTGCAGAAGACGGTGAGACGGCCGGAGTCGACGAGTTGGCCACTTTGGAAAATGGGGCGGCGAAAAATAATGTCGTAGACCTGGAACTCGCCGGGGGCGCGGAGAGCGTTGGCGAGGGGTGGGTTGATGCCATAGACCGAGGCCGCGAAACCGTCCGCATAGGTGGGGTTGTTGTAGTTGTCGAGGACTTGCACCTCGACGAGCCCCATGAGGAAGATGCCGCTGTTGCCGCGGCCCTGACTGTCGCCTTGGACGTTCTTAGGGGCGGCCCACTCGACGTGGAGTTGGCAATCGCCGAATTGTTCTTTGGTGCGAACATAACCGGACTTTGGCACGCACTCGAGAGCGCCGTCTTTGACGATCCACTTGGTGGGGGTGGCCGATTCGCCGGGCTTGGGGTCAGCCTCCCATTTGTCCAACGTGGCAGCGGTGCCATCGAAGAGGACGATGGCATCGGAGGGAGGTATCCCGGGCTGGGTGGTGGAGCTAAAGGTGCCGGGTTCGACGCGTTTGGGCTGAGGGCGGTTGCGGTCGTGGATGGCCCACGGGTGATTCTTGTCGGGGGCGTCGCCGTAGAACGGAGAACCGGTGGAGGGAGCTGCGAACGCCGAGGCGGTGGTGAGCAGAGCGAGCGCAGGAAGCGAGGTGATGAGTTTCATAGGGAACGGAAATAAGACGAGGATCGCGGGGGACTAGGCGGCAAAAGAAATGGGCATCCAAGCTGGCCAAGACGGGGTGGCAAATCGTAATTGGGGGTGCGCATGGGAAAATCGCCGCCAAATATTTTGTGGATCGTCACGACGCAGTGGCGGGCGCAAGCGTGCGGCTACGCGGGCGACCCGAACGTGCGAACACCGCGCATCGATGCGCTCGCTGCGCGGAGTGTGAACTATGCGCAGGCAGTGACGCCGCATCCGTTTGGGCCGATGGCGCGGGCGGCGTTGTTGACGGGTGTGTCGTCACCGGAAAACGGGGTGAAGGATTATTTTGATGCGTTGCCGAGGGAGGCGCGCACCGTGGCGCACGACTTGCGGGAGCGCGGCTATACGACGGCGTTTTTCGGAAAATGGGGCGTGGGGAAACGCGATCCTGCGGTGCCGTTGGTGGGCGAGGCGGCGGCCAAGGTGGTCGTGCCGCCGGAGGAGCGAGGAGGGTTTGAATTTTGGGCAGGATTTGAGGGAGGGTTCTTGCTCAATGATCCGTGGTTGCACGGGACAAGAAAGGGGTTGGAAGCGCCGGTGCGGTTCACGGGGTATCAACCCCACGTGCTGCACGATCAGTTTCATCATGCGTGTGTGCACGGGGCACTTGCTGGACGAGATCCATGGTTTGCCGTGATCAGCATCGAAACGCCTCATCCTCCCTATGGTGCGGCGCCGCCTGGCAGCAGTGCCGGGCCGGCGGAGGGTTCCTTGGCGTTGCGACCGAACGTGCCACGGGGCGGCGTTACGGAAGACAGGGCGCGGAGGGAATTGTCCGGCTACATTCGTGACATCAACGAAACGGATCGAGCAATCGGTGCACTGATTGATACCGCCGATCGCTTTGGTAGCGATCGGGGTTGGGTGGTCGTGTTCACGAGTGTGCACGGTGACATGCATGGGTCGCATGGGCGGTTGCGGAAAGGCTGGCCGCACGAAGAGTCAGTGCGGGTGCCGCTGCTGGTGCGCGAGCCGGGCGTGGGCGCGCGGAGGGATGAATCCGCGATTTCAATTCTGGATTTACCGGCGATGACGCGCGGTTGGGCTGATCGGAGTGCACCGAAATTGGCGGGCGGTCAGGCGTTTGCACGGATCTCCATGCCGTCGGTAGTCGCGTTGCCTCAGCAATGCGATCGGGTGTGGCGAGGAGTGCGGTCGTCAACGCGAAAGCTTGTGCTCAACGAGGACGGAACGCCGTGGCTGTTTTTTGACCTCGAGCGCGATCCGTTTGAAATGAAAAACCTCGCCGGAGATCCGGCGAGGCAGGGTGAAATTGAAGCGATTAGGTCGCAGTTCGGTTAACGGTGCGGGGGAAGCTCGCTGGCCGAGTGCTCCGTTTTCGGGCGCGGGTGCAGGGCAATCACCATGTCACGGGCAAACATAATCGAAAGCAGCCACGGCATTATCGAAAAACAGAAGCCGGTGGCGACGGGAACAATGAGGCTTTTTCCGTGAAAGGTTAGGCCGATTCCAGAGACAAAGACTCCGATCGTCAGTGCTACGGCGAGCACAGGGAAAAAAGCCCCGGCGGTGCTGGCGCCAGCCGCAACCGTAACCGCTGCCAGAACAGGCAATATGACGATCAGTGGGGGAAAGTAACCGAACGCTAACCCGATGACAAAAGTGAATGGCGCGAGGGATGAGTCTGGCTCCTGGCACACGAAGGTCTGCAGCGCGACGGCCGAAATCAAAACGGCCCAAACAGTAAATGGCACGAGGTAGCGCCAAATTCCGAGCGCGTCGGGTGTCCCGGTGAGGGAATGATTGAGCAGCCACGCGCCACCAAACGCACGGGCGAGATCGGCCCAGTGGAAGACGTGCTTGAGAATTTGGCCCCACTCTCCGTGCCAATCACGGGTGATGGGACGAACCTGAGTCTTCTTGCCATGAAACAACCCGATGGGGAGGAGCAAAAGAAAGAGCGCCGGAAGGAATTTGGGCCAGTCGATAATCATACTAAGCACGAGTGAGCGGTGGAAAATGGGTGGATGAAAGATTGGTTCGCATGAAATGGCAGGCCAATTTCAGCCAGAATCGAATTGACCACGCGGTGCGAGGATTGGGGATAACGGTGGCGGTGATAGGAAGCAAGCGGGTGATGGTAGCGATAATCACGTAAGCTGCGAACCGCTGGTCCGGTCGGCGATGAGACGAAGCGAAAGGTCTGACGATTTCAGCCTGTTTCGGGTAGAAAGGTCGGAAAAGCGAGGCCACGAGCAGGTGAAATGGGGCCCCGCGCTTGGGCAGCGTGGAGTTCGACATTGCGGGCGCCCCAGCTGTAACACAGCCGCACGAGGGATCCTGCAGAACACGGCACGAGGAAGACGGGGGCGAGGTTTCGCATGCCATCGAGGGCGCGCCAAAGCAGGGCGGCGGCCGCGCTCTCATCACAAGCGACGCCAGGGCCGAGCATGATGCAGGATGGGTGGTGACTCGCGACGAGGAAACCGGTGAGCGCACCTGCGGAGTCAGTCTGGACCCAAACGCGCCACGCTCCGACGCGATTTTGCAGAAAAAAAGCGTAGTCGGACTCGCGATGAATTCCCTGCAACTCCCGTTCAAAATTTGCGAGTCGGGTGGCTTCGGCGACATCGTTAGCAAGATGGACCCGCTCGACGCCGCCAGGGGGAGGTGAGTGCAAGCCGTCCCAAGGAACGTTGATGACCAGATCTTGATAAAACGTGTGGGGAGTAAAGCCGAGACGGGAGTAGAGCGAAAATGAGTCTAGATTGAGCAGACTCGACACCAAGCGAACCGGACGACCGGTGCGATCAGCCTCTGCGAGAACCGGCACAAGCAATGCCCGGGCGATACCGCGGCCTTGCGCCTCCGGCGCGGTGGCGACGATTCCGAGCGCGACGTGCGTCGGTCGCGGATGAACAAAACAGACGCCGAGCAACTCGCCGGAGAGTGGATCGACTGCGGCGATGGCTTCATCGGGGTCGAGCGCTGCGTAGACTTCGGGGAAAAGACGAAATGGTTCGTGACTGGTGCCGAAGCGTGCGCCTTGGCCGAGTCGGCTCTGATACCAGTGGACGAGTGAGCGGTGGAGGAGCCGTGCGACCGCTTCGTGGTCAGATGCAACAATCGGGCGGAGGGTCGGAGCGGTATGCATTGGCAGTGCGAGGGCTCGCAGAAACGTCGTAGCGCGGGCCTAGCCGATCATCTGCGGCAATTTTGGCCCCGCCGCAGGTTTGCCAAATTGGCGGCGGATCGCGGCGGAAATTTCATGCATCTTCACGGGCTTGGAAATGTAGTCGTCCATGCCGGCTGCGAGACACATGTCCCGGTCACCCTGCATGGCATTTGCGGTGAGCGCGATGATCTTGGGCTGACGTTCGGCGGGGAATCGGGCACGAATTTGTCGGCTGGCCTCAAGACCGTCCATTTCCGGCATCTGAAGGTCCATCAGGACAAGATCATAGCGACGTGCTTCCAGTGTCGTGAGGACCTCGAGCCCGTTCGCGACGGCGTCGGCCCGATAGCCCAAGCGTTCGAGAAAACGAAGAGCCACCTTTTGATTGACGGCATTGTCCTCGGCTAGGAGCACTTCGAGCGGGAATTCCTCGCTGATTGGGTGTTCGGCGGTCTTCGTTCCGAAGACGGCTGCGGCCATATTTGGGCTGAAAAGCGAGCCGATGGCCTGGATCAGTGATGCAGTCCGGAGTGGCTTTGACGTGCTGGCAAATAGTTGGCCGTCGTTCGCCCCGGAAGGCGAGGCTTGGCCGAAAGGATACATCAGCAGCCGCGGGCATTTGAGCGCGCCGATACTTTCAAGCGGCGCGGGGAATTCGTTGTTGCCGCCATCAACGATCACCAGCGCGGGATGCTGTTTGAGTTGAGCGGCGGCTTCAAGTGCAGAGGACGCGTCAGGCACGACGACGCAACGAGCGCCCCATTTTTCGAAAAGTGTGCGCAACCTCGCCTGGGTGACAGGATGATCCTCGACGCAAAGAATGGTTCCTTCGCGAAGTTGCAAAGGCAGCGCCGGAAGTCCGTTGTCGGCGGAGACTGGGGCGGCTTCGGTCTGGATCGTGAAGATAAATGACGAGCCTTGGCCGGCGGCGCTTGCAACATGGATACTGCCACCCATCAGTTCGCAGAGCCGCTGACAGATCGCGAGGCCGAGGCCGGTGCCGCCATACTTGCGCGTGGTGGAGGAATCGACCTGCGAGAATGCTTTGAACAGACGATCGATCCGGTCGTTGGGGATGCCGATGCCCGTATCATGCACCGTGAATTCGAGCATGATCCGGGAGGGAGCTTCCGTCAGCTTCTGCGCGTAGCTTAAGTCTTCCGGGCTGCGGAAGGCGCGGCGGACTTCGACGGAGACACTGCCGCCTGGCGTAAATTTTACGGCATTGTTGACGAGGTTGACGATGACTTGGCGCAACCGCGTGACATCACCCATAATCCACGATGGGACGTCGGGCAGAATGTGGTAGGTGATCTCAAGTTTCTTGGAGGATGCCTGCAGGGCGAAGAGGTCGAGGGCCTCTTCCAAGCAAAGGGCAAGTTCAAATGGGGTGCGCTCGAGCTCCATCTTGCCCGACTCAATCTTGGAGAAGTCGAGAATGTCGTTAATGATGGTGAGCAGTGCTTCGCCCGAAGTGCGGATGGTATTGACGATATCCCGCTGCTCACTGCTCAGGGTTGTCTCCATGAGAAGACTGGTCATGCCGATGACGCCGTTCATGGGGGTGCGGATTTCGTGCGACATCGAGGCGAGGAATTCGCTCTTGGAGCGGGACGCCTCGTCGGCCTCAATTTTGGCGCGCCGCAACTGGGCTTCGGTCTCAACGCGGGCGGTGATGTCCGTCTCTACGGCGATGAAGTTCTCGACTTCTCCGCCCGCACCCCGCACGGGCTGAACTTCGAGATGCAGATGGTATTTACGCCCGGACTTGGAATAATTGACGACGTCGGTGCTGATGCCCTGCCCACGCGACATCGCACCGCGGATGCGGGCCACCGTGCGGACGTTGGTCTCGGGACCGATCATGAAGTGGGCAGGATTCTTTCCGATGACTTCTTCCAGGTCGTATTCCATTACGCGGCAGAACGCCTCGTTGGCCCATTCGATGCGTCCGTCGGCCGAGCCGATGAGCACGGGGTTATCGGTCTTCGAGGCGACGAGGGAAAGTTTGCGGGCTTCAGCTTGCGACTCACGGAGTGCGACCTCGGCTTCGCGGCGGGCGGTGATATCCTGCACGGTGCCGATGATGCGGGTGGGGCGGCCGTCGGGAGAGTTGGCGACAGATTTCGAGCGGGTGTAAACCCAGCGCCAGTCGCCACTGTGTGCGCGGACCCGATACTCGGGTTCGATGAACGTGGCGATGCCATTGAGCTGTGACTGGGTGCGTCGGCGGTAGAGCGGCAAATCATCCGTGTGAATGAGCGATTGCCAGGCCTCTACCGTGGAAGGCATCCGGCCGTGTTCGTAGCCGAGCATGGCCCAGAGCCCGGGGCTGTAATAGACGTGGCCTGCGGCGACACTCCATTCGAAGATGCCGATCTGGGTAGAGTCGAGTGCGAGGCGGAGACGTTCGTCGGATACCTTTAAGCGTGCTTCAACGCGGCGGCGCTCTTCGTTTTCAGAAAAGAGTTTTTTGTTGGAGAGTTCGGCGGCGCGCTGGCCGGCACGCGCAGTGCGCGCGAGGTGGAAGGTGATGCCGAGCAGGAGGGTGATGCCGAATCCGGCGAGGAGGGCGAGTTCGGGGAGGAAGCGGCGGTCCAGTTCAACGGCTTTGTCGGAAGGGGTGAGACTCAAACGGACACGACGACCAAGGATGGTCGTATTGCGGTCGACGGTCATCTCGTCATGGCGCGAAATTTCCTGCGCGGCGCGGACAAATACGGTCTCGTAGCCGATGCCGATGCTGATGTGGTAGTCAGTGCTGAGGTTGAGTGGCAACCCGTTGATGCTGTGATTGAAAAGTCGGCTGTAGATGTATTCAGCTCCGATGAATCCGATTAGTCGGTTCGCGCGCAAAATGGGCGCGTAGATCACGATTCCTTTTTCGATGCCCTTGTTGGGAACAAGGATGCTCGTCGTGGTCGAAATCACCGGAGCACCGTTGTTATTCTTGCGGACCGATTCCAGTGCGATGCGACGTTCTTCGACGGTCACATGTTCAAAGCCGATGAACGCTTCGTTGCCGGCCAGCGGATGGATCCAACTGGTCCGCAGCGACGGGCTGAGGAGGGCGATTTTTACGCAGCCCAGTTCACTCGCGGTGATCATTTGCCGGGCGGCATCGGCGTCCCAGACTGCGCTGGAACTCTCACCGCCGTCGCTCCAACTTCGGGCGAGGCGTTCGATTTGCGTGGCTTGCTGGTCGAGGGTGTTACTGATCTGGAGACCGAGCTGAGTCAGTGATGATTGCGTCCGCTGGTTGAGGATGAGGCGCTCGCGATCACGAAGACCGACCCAAAGAATCACGGTGAGCGTAAGACAACCGATGACTGCGGGCAGGGGGGCCCAGGTAGGCGGGCCACCCTCGGTTTTAATGCTTTCGCGCCACGCAAGCAGAACGAGTGCTAGTCCAACCAAGAGTAAACAAACCGCAGCCACCGGTGGGGTCGCTGTGGCGGTGCCCCAATGGTAGACCGCAGGAAGATCAGCCACGTAGCCCAGAACGGTAGATAGTCCGCCGGCCGAAAGCACAGAGCCGACAATGGTCTCGGCAAAAATCCGAACGTGAAGATCTGGCTTCAGCGCTCGCCACGCCAGCGTCAGGCCCGCCAGCGTGAGACACATGGCGAGCATGGCCGACATGCGTCCAGGTTGGTCGGTAGCGGTCAACAAGTGGTCCCGGACCAGAAATTCGTCGATCCCGATACTCCGTTGTGCGATTGTTTCAACCAGGGTCAGCGCCCCGATAATTGCAGGGATGAAGGCGAGCGATGCGACGCGCCGGTAGCCGTGGGAGATGGCCAGCAATACGACACCCAGCGCGAAGAAGCCGACCGCGGCGTTGATCTTCATCGCCGACGAGAGTGCGGTGATGTTGGCCCCGGCCGCCGGGGGTGCGACCAGTTGCAAAAGCTCATCCATACGCAGCCACCAGCCGAGCAAGGTGGCGGCGCCAATAATTGTGACTGCCCCGGCGAGGGTCAGCGAAGCGCGTTCCAGCCACGTGCGTCGCGGCAATGTCGTGAGCGATTCCATTAAGGTGTTCCCCCTAGCAAAACAACCGGCGAGCGCGGAGCAATGCGTTTCCTGATGACACCCGGGTGCGTTACGGATTTACCGGGGCGGGCGCAGGGGCGGCGCTCGGCGACGGTAGCGTGGGTGGGGTCGGCGTGGGCGAGGACACCGGATTTGCGATGGCGGGAATCGCAGGAGGCAGGATGGTGGCGGCGGGAGTTGTGACGGGTTTAGCCGGCCCGGTCGCGGTTTCACCCGGGGCGAGGGCGCGCAGGAAATTGGTGGGACCGACGACAAAGCCCCACTCGGGTTTGTCGATGGAGCCGGTGAGCTTGACCTCGAAAATATTCGAAAACGGCGTGAGCACCGCCCCGACGACATTTTTGATGAGATTGTTGCTTTCCTGGAAGGGGAACAGCTTCGCCTTGAAATCGAGTTCACGGCGGTCGAGGGAGAAGTGGCCATGGGCATCGATGGCGGAGTTCGCACCGCGCAATGAGACCTCGGAGAAAGCGAGTTTGGCCCCGTCGATCTTGAAGACGGCGCGCGCGTTATTGAAACGGAGGGCCGTGAACGTAAAGAGCTCGGAAAGCAGGCCAAGCAGCTGGACTTCGCCCAAGCCGGCGCCGTGAAGATTGGCGAGGCCTTCGCCGTGATAGCTGAACGGATCGTCGTAACGGCCTTCGGCGGACGCGGTGACGTCGAGACGGACAGCGGCCTTTTCCTTGATGAATTTCCCGGGGGGCGTGGGGGGGAGGTTATTCTTGCGCGACGTATAGTCCTGCAGTGCAGCCGTGGCGCGGACCAGACTGGCGTCCTTCAAAGTGTAATTGAAACTAACCCGCCGATCAGCGCCTGCGCCGAGGACTTTCGCTTTCCCGGAAAGTGTGCCTTCAGCGAAACGCGCCTCAAGGTGAGGCAGGTCGATATCGTTGTCGTGCAGATCGGCCGTAAAGACGACGTTCTCCACCGGGAAATCGTGAAAGCGAAACTCCCCCGCAGTGCGGGCTTCGAGGTGCAACGTCGTGTGCGGGCCGCCGGGTGCGGCAGGGCCGTTGATCCGACCGGTGACTTTGAGTGCGGGGGGCGTCGACCACTTGAAGGGAGCGACGACCGAGTCGGCGACCGGGCCGATGATCTGGACCGCGACGTTCGGTTCGAGCGTCGAGACGAGATCGAGGTCGAGCGTGCGCCAGGCGAACGAGGTCAAATGCGTTGAGTAGGCGAAGGTGCCTTGGGCCGAGCCAGTCGGGTGCGTAACGAATGCTTCCAGTCCATCGTAGTAGCCAGGGCGGATGAAAAGACGGGTGCGGACGCGATCCAAGGCCGCACCGCGAATCACGGGACGCGAAGCCTCGGCGAAGGCAAAAACGGTAGACAGGCGCGTTTCGGTCCAGCGGCCGGAGACTTCCACGCTGGCAGTGGGCGGGCCATGGGGAAATTCGAACTGGTGAAAAAAATTGGGCCACCATTCGCGGAACCACCCGGAGATGTCGAGCGGCCGGAGTCGGCCTTCGAGCAGAAAGCGGTACCTGAAGGTAACCAGATCCTGCTCAAAGGTGCCGTGCGCGAAATTTTCTCCGATGCGGGCCCAGATTTCGGAAGCGAAGAAATGGCGGCCGTCGAACGTAAAGGCCACGCGACCTTCCTCGATCGGCACGTGGTAGGCGTTGATGCCGCGCAACGCGACCCGGGCGGTGAGGTTTTCAAATTTCCAGCCGGGGCCAATCTTCGCTTCACCCGAGGCCCGATCCATCGTGGCGAAGTCGAAATATTTCCGAACATCGACGTGGAGGCGTTCACTCAGCGGCGTCAGGAGTGCGGTGGAGATCGCGCCGTCGAATCGTAGTCGGGCCGTTTGCGTGGCGAGATCGGTTGCGATCTGGAGATTGAGCGGTGCGCCCAAGATGCGGGCATTCACATCGGCGGTGAGGAGCGGGAGCGGACCAGGAACCAGATGAACCGAAACGGCTTCGGCGCTGAAACCGCTGGCGTGGAGGGAGCCTGCGGTGAGATCGAATTCGCCCGGGAGGAATTGCAGCCGTCCGGGGCGCACGGTGCCGCGCACGACTGCGCGAATCCGCCGGGCGTGCGCGTCGAACGGGAGGTCGACGGAATCCGCGGTGAGCTCCAGGCGTGCGGCCACCGGTGCATCGCCCAGTAACGGGACTTTGGTGACAACGTGGATCCCGGTCACCTGGATGGGCTGAGGAACGGAGAGTTTGAGACTGCGGGCGAAAAGGGTGACGTTGGCGATCGCGACCCGCGACGGAGAGGGGGACAGCACGAGCTGCACCGCTGGTTGATCGAGCACGGTGAGCTGCTGAGTGACGGCCACGAGCTGGCGCGCGATGGCCGGGTAGTTGTGGGAGAGAAACTCGGCGATGGGCAGCGGGTCTTCGTTGCGGGGGTCGCGCGGCGGGATGAAAACGGCGCCCTGGACGACCAGCGAGATGCCTGCAATGCGACCGGAGAGCTGCGCAATCTCGAGTTCGTGGTCGTGGGGAACGAGCGTGGTGTCGAGGTCACGGAGGATTTCCTCGGAGCGCCCGCTGGGTGAGAGCATGGCGGGCACGGCCAGACTTGCGCCGGAGACGCGCAATTCGCGCGGATCAAACTTGCCAATGGCGAGAGCCCACGGATCGAGCCGCACATAAATGGTGCGCGCAGATAGGATGGGTTCGGCAAAAGCGGGGAGCGACACGCGCACGTTTTCGATCAACACGCGGCCGGTGGGATCGAAGGAAGTGCGGCCGAAGGTAGCGCGGACGCCGGACGCGACGAGGCGCTCTTCGAGGGAACGAAGCAAGAAGGCGGGGACTTCGAGTTCGTGATGGGTCGCAATGTAGATTTGGACGGAGAGGAGAAGGGTGAGTACGATCCAGCCTGACCACAGAGCGCAGTCGAATGCGCACCCCCCGCACCAACGGGTGCCGGCCCAAAGGGACTTTAGCGTGCGGCGCATCGGAAACGGGTGAGAGGAGTGCGGGCCGGCTACTTCTTGGGCTCAACGGGTGCGCCCGGATCACGGGGTCCGTAGGTGAGGTTCCAGAGCGCGTCGAGGAGCGGTTGTTCAATTTCGAACACCGCATCTGAGTCTTTGGAGCCGGCGAGTTGCTGGGCGCCGCCGAGGCGGTCGGTGAATAGAAGGGTTTTGGCGCTGGTCTGCTCACCGGTAGTGCCGCCGGGGAGTGAGATGGTGGCCTCGAGTTTCCAACTCCATGGGCGGTCGTCGCCGGCAACCGTGACGCGGTCGGTGAAATGGTCCTGCACATAGCGTTTCGCGCGGGGCGCCCGCGAATAGGCGAGGATTCGTTCGAGGGCTTCACGCTTCTCCGCCGTTTCCGCGGCAAGGACCGAGGCCCATGTTTCGGTGGTGGTAAGTTTGTGAGTAAAGAGAGGCACGGCGTCGGCTGCGGTGGAGACGAGGGTGAGAGCGGTGATCGTCGCGGTGGGCGGGAGTGCGGGGAGCTGGCGGTCGCGCCAGTCGCGCGGTGAGACGGGGAGTTCGCGGCCGAGGTCGAGCGCGACGGCGTAGATGGACCCTTTGTTATTCGTCAGCGGATCGAGGCGCGCAAAGAGGGTGCCTTGCGAATCGGTGCCGAGTTGGAGCGTGAGGGATTGCGTGTTACCGCCTTGCGCTGCGGCCGGCGCGTTGGGGGTGGGGGCGGCGGTCGCAAGGGTTAAAGTGATTTCGCGTTCGGGGCGATTGAAACCCCATTTTTCCAAGTCGGCATTGCCCGGTGCGTCGCTCACGAAACCGCCGGTCTCCTTCGCCGCCAACGAGGCGAGTTGCTCGAGGAGGCGTTGGACCACGGTGCGATCGGCGGGGAGTGTTTGGGGGCCGGCGGCGGGGTCGCCACGGCTGACGATTTGCCAGGAGGCCTCGGCGGAGGTGGCGCCCGCTTCGAGCCGTTGGAGGGTCACCGGCGGCTGATTTGGGGCGGTGAGCGCAATGGCAGTGACGTTGCGGGCATCGAATTCGAGGAGACGTTTCTCGCGGAGTTTCACCTGCGCGTTGCGCAGCGTGTCGATCAGATCGGAGGGCTGGGTTGGCACGGTAACCGTGAAGACGGCGGCGCGGCCTTCGAGCTGCGCGTAGTATTCAATCGAGGTGGACGCGTCGTCGGCGGGACGCGGAGCCTGACCGGTCTTGGCGGGAACGGGCACGGGATCCCCGAGGAGGAGGGTTTCGCGACGGTTGTTGCCTTCGAGGGTCACGCGGAGTTTCGGATCGACCGACGGGAGGGTGGCCGGGGGCGGGGTGGGATTGAACGAATTGACGCGCAGGTCGTTTAGCTGACCAATCGTATCGTCGATGGCGGTTTTACTCGCGCGGGCGTTATTGATGATGGTGTCGAAGAGCCAGCGGTTGTTCTCGCGTCGGATCCGGAGACGCACGGCTGAGGATTGCACGAGGAGTCCGCGCGCTTCGTAGGCGGGGATGGTCAGCAGGGTATCGGAGCGAAGTTTATCGAGGCCCAGGGACAGGCTGTCGGCAAGCCCGCGGGCAACAACGTGGATGCGCTCGCCGTCGGGCGAGAGGACGTAGAGACGGTTGCCAATATTGGTGGAATCGCCGATGCGGAGGGTGGTGGGAGGGGCTTCGCCGGAGGCAAATGTCACGGTCAACTTGGGGCGGTCGAGGCCGTAGTCGGCGAGGGCCATGCTGTTGCTCGCGAGATCCTTGGTGCTGAAGCTGGAGACGTTCTCGAGCAGCTGCAGTTCGTGGATGATGCTGCTGACGGCGTGCGGGTTGGCGGGCCATTCGAGCGGTTGGGTGAGCCACCAGGTGTCGCCACGCCGTGCGAGGGCGATGGTCGCGGCTCCAGCGGCAGTGCTCTTGATTTCAAGGGAGCGAATGTCAGCGGCTTCAGGGCCTAGAATGCGACTGCGGGCATCGCGCGCGCGCGCGCCGGTCATCCATTGGCGCTCAAATTTGAAGATGAAGAAAAATAGCGCGACGTTCAGGAAGACGAGGACGAGCGTGACTTTGGTGCGCACTGGAGAGTGGAGTGTTGACGGTTGAGCGTTGAGAGAAGGAATACGCAGCGCGCCTCAGCGGCGGCGCGTCCAATAGACGGCGAGGCCGAGGAGAGCGGCGAGTCCGGGGAGCGCGAAGAGAATGGCGAAACGAAGTTTGAGAAACACGTCGGCACTGAGCGAGAGCTGGAAGCGTTCGATGGGCCGGGCGGGGATGTTGAGTTGCGTGTCGCGGTCGACGGTCCAGTTCACTGCGTTGAGGAAGATGTTCAGATTGCCGGCGTTCACGATGCGATTGTTCGCCGGGAGATCGCCGCTGCCAAAGACAACGAGGCGGCCGCCGCGAACGCTGAAGGGAAGATTGTCGCGAACGGCGAGGCGCTCGGAGGCAACGATGAGGCCGAGGCGGTTGGCGGGGTCCATGCCGGGGAGCGGGCTGATGTCGATGCCGCGGTCAAACTTCGGGAGCTGGCTGAGGTTGCGGTAGCTGACTTCACCCCACGCGGTCGTAGAGGTGGCGGCGATCGTGACGGTGTTGAGGCCGTTGCCCGTGGCGCGACCGGGATCGGGGCGGACGGTGCGGGTGCGGCCGAGGAGTAGTTTGAAATTATAACTGATCAGTGTCTGCGTGATCGCGTGGGTTTTATCGAAGGCGAGGATCACGAGGTCACCGGTGTCGCTGACATTGGCGGGGCCGGTGTCGAAGACGAGGTCGTCGTCGACGAGCACCCCCCAGTCCAGGAGCAAGTCTTCGAGGCCATGGGGAAAGCCGGGGGCGAGGAAGAGCAGGAGACGGCCGGCGTTGGTGCGGAGATATTCGCGGAGGATTTCCTGCTCGGCGGGAGTGTAGTGGCTCTGCGGAGCCACCGCGACGAGCAGGGACGCGTCGGCGGGAATTTTCCGGCTGACGGCGAGGTCCAGGCCGTCGACCTCGAAATTGCGGACGCGCAGTTGGTCGCGAATAACGGAGAGACCGCGGTTGCCGTCGATCTCGTCGGGGCGGAGTTCGCCATGGCCGGCGAGAAAGTAGATTTTTTTGCGCTCGGGGCTGGAGACATCGAGCAGCGCGGCGGTGATGGCCTGCTCGCCTTGGAACGCGGTGCGTTCAGGTTGGCCGTCCTTGGTGCGGTTGTAGCGGTAAAGTTCGGTCAGCGTGACGACGCGGGGTTTGTCGCCGCAGCGGAGGAGAATCACATCGGGCTGGTCGAGTCCGAGGGCTTCCGCCTCGCGGCGATTTTGATAAACGTCGAGGTATTTGACGGAGATTTTTCCGGCGGGGTTGGCGTCGGTGGCGTTGGCGTATTCGCGCAGGAGGCCGCGCACCTCGGGGTTTTCGTTGTCTTCACCGAGGGTGGCGACGATCTGCACGGGGCGCTCGAGGTGTTGCACGTAGGAGAGCGTCTCGGGTGAGAGCGAAAAGCGGCGGTGCTTGGTGAGATCGAAACGCCACGCTTGGGCGTGGTTGCGCGCGAGGTAGTTGAGGCCGCCGAAGAGCGTGAGGAAAAGCACGGCCTGCAGCACGAGGTTGAGCGTGCGGACCCAGCGGGCGGTGCGGAAGCTGTCGGGGTAACTCATCGGATCAGTGGCCCACGGAACACACGGAAGACGCGGAAGACGGAGGAGACGCGGAAGACAGGGAAGACGTGGGAGACGCGGGAGACGCGGAAGAAGGAATACCGTCAGGGAAGTGGAGCGGTGCGTGCATGAACTCGGCAGTGTGGGGGCTGGGCGGGAGACTTAGCTGTGCAGCAGTTTCACTTCGACGCCGAGGATGCTGAAGATGAGGGCGAGGACGGTGCCGCTGACGTAGAAGAGGAGTTGGCGGGTATCGACGACGCCACGGGTGAAGTCCTCGTAGTGGGAAAAAATCTGGGCGTATTCGACGGCGGATTTTACGGGCGTGAGAATGTCGCGGTTGAGCCAGCTGGCGTCAGAGAGAAAACGGACGCCCATAATCAATCCGGCCAACATGGTGAAACACATGATCCCGGCGACGGCCTGATTGCGCGAGAGGGAGCTGGCAAACACGCCGACGGCCACAAAGAGCAGGCCGGACAGGGCAACAAAGAGGTAGCCGCCGATCAACGGCCCGGTGTCGAGGAAGCGCGAATCACCGGCGAATTTTTTCAAGATGTAGAAAAATCCTCCGGTCGAGGCCCAGAGGGAAACGTAGAGCAGATAGGCGGCGGAATATTTCGCGAGGACGACTTCCGTCGTGGTGACGGGGGTGGTCAGGAGGGTTTCGATCGTGCCGAGGCGGCGTTCCTCCGCCAGGCACTTCATGGTGAGCAGCGGGACGATAAAGAGCACGGGAAACCAAAAGATGGAGAAAAACACATGCGCCGGGGACGTGTCCTGCGGGGTCTTGCTGTAGCTTTCGAGGATGCCGGTGAACATGAAGCCCATCACGCCGAGGAACATCACGGCGGCGATGTAGGTGCTCGGGTTGACCAGCAACATGCGGATCTCGTGGCTGAGGAGGGTGAAGTAGTGTTTCACGGGAGGATGGACGCGGCACGCGGGGAGAAGGCCCAAGGACCAAGGACCAAGGCCCAATGTCTAATGACTAATGCGCGAGAAGCGACGGAGTGGGAGCGGAGGTGCGGGATCATAGGGCCTTGGGCATTGGGCGTTCGGTCATTTCGCCGCGGGCTTGGGCGCGGCGACGGCATCCCAGCTGCGGCGGGTGGCGGCGAGAAAGACGTCTTCGAGCGTGGGGTGGGCGCGACTGAGGGCGCGGACCCGGAGATCCTTGGCGAGCAGGGCGCGGAGGAGGCGCTCGCCAAGTTCGTCGGCGCTATCGGTGGTCAGGGTGACGGTGCGGAAACCATCGGCGTCGGGCTCGCCTTGGAGCTTGATCGCGAGGGTCGCATCGACGGCTTGGAGGTGGGTGGGCAGCGCGGCGAGCTCGCCGGCGATTTCGAGTTCGTAATTGGAACGACCGAGGATTTCACGCCGGAGATCGGCGGGCGTGCCTTGGGCGACGACGCGGCCTTGGTTGATGATGAGCACGCGATCACAGGTCATCTCAATCTCGGGCAAAATGTGGGAGGAGATGATGACGGTCATGCGGCCGCGGAGGCTGGCGATGAGGTCGCGGACGATGAGAATCTGGTGCGGATCGAGGCCGATGGTCGGTTCGTCCATGATGATCACGGGCGGTTCGGCGAGGATGGCTTCGGCGATGCCGACGCGTTGGCGGTAACCTTTGGAGAGTTGGCCGATGATTTTGTGCCGGACGCGTTTTAGGTCGCAGAGTTCGAGGACCTCGTCGATGCGCGGGCCGAGTTTGCGGCGGGAGACTTCCTTTAGGCGGCCGCGAAAATAGAGATACTCCGAGACGCGCATGTCTTCGGGGAGCGGATTATTTTCCGGCATGTAGCCGATCTTGCGCTTAACCTCGTCCGGGTGCTGCGCGACCGAGATGCCGCAGATGCTGACGTGGCCGGTGGTCGCCGGCATGTAGCCGGTAAGAATCCGCATGGTGGTGGATTTGCCGGCGCCATTGGGGCCGAGCAACCCGATGATTTCGCCCCGAGCGACCGAAAAGCTGATGTCCGCGACCGCCGTAACCCCGGCGTAAGTTTTTACGAGGTGGGAGACTTCGATCGCGAGTGGTTGGGGCGCGGTGGCAGGTGCGGACATGGAAACGGGGGCAAAGGAGACGATAGGCAGACGCGACTCTCACGAGTCGGTTCCCTGCGCTCAATGCTCAACTTGCCTTTTCCAGCGTGACCTCGCCGGCGCGGTAGCGGGTGGTGCGGCCGCGTTCGTCGCGCAGGAGGAGGGCGCCTTCGTCGTCGAGACCCATGACGACTCCGACGTGGCGGCGGCCGCCTTCGAGCAGTGCGACGGTGCGACCGCGGAGGAGATCGTAACGGTGCCAAAGGTCGGCGAAGTTTTTGACGTGGTCGCCGTCGAGGAAGGTTTGATAGGCGAGCAAGATCCGGCCGAGGAGGGCGGCGGCGAGGCGGTTGAAATCGAGCGGCGCGCCGGTGACTTCGGCGAGGGAAACGGCGCGACCGCCGAGGAGGGAGGGCCAGTGGCCGGCGAGACTGTTGATGTTGAGGCCCAGGCCGAATACGAGGTCGCGGATTTCGTCGGCATCGATGCGTGCTTCGGTGAGCATGCCGCCGGCTTTGCGTCCGTCGAAGAGGATGTCGTTGGGCCATTTGAGGCCGGGGGTAACTTTCGCGAAGTTGGCGATGAACTCGCAAATATTCAGGCCCATCCAGAGGGTGAAGGCGCCCATGCGTTCGGGGGAGACGTGGGGGCGGAACGCGACGCTCAGGTAGAGGTTACCGTTGGCTTCGCTGTGCCACGCACGACCGAGGCGACCGCGGCCCTTGGTCTGGCGACGCGCGAAAACGGCGAAGGGGGCGGCGCGGCCGGCGGCGAGTTGGCGGGCGGCTTCGTCGTTCGTGCTGTCGGTCTCATCGAGGACGACCACGGTGAAGCCGCGGGGGCGGACCTTGAGTTGGGTCTCGATGAGGGCGGCGTGGGGCGAGGAGGGTTTTTCGCTGATGCGGTAGCCACGCGCGCGTTGGGCCTCGAAGGTGAAGCCGGCGGCGCGGAGTTTTTCCATGTGTTGCCAGACGGCGACGCGGCTGACGCCGAGTTTGGTGGCGAGGAGGGCACCGGATACCCAGGCAGGATCGCGAGCAAGGAGTTCGCGCAGGATCAGGTGTTCGGGCGTGGGCATTCTGGAAGCAGGGGCGGAAGACGGGGAGAAGGAGAGAAGGAGAGAGGGAGAAACTGGAAACAGTGAAGGAGAACGAGAACGAGTGGAGAGTGTGGTTGAACAGGTGAGGCGGATGAGGGAAGATCGGCAAATGTCATTTGATGAATTTCAACAATCGGTGGCCGGGGATGCGGTCGTGTCGGCCGGTTTGAGCGGAGCGCTTCAAGCGTTGTGGCACGATGGGCGCGGTGATTGGGACGGGGCGCACAATTGCGCGCAGGACGACAAGAGTCGCGACGGTTCGTGGGTGCACGCGTATCTCCACCGCAAAGAAGGCGACGAGGGCAACGCAGGCTACTGGTATGCGCGGGCTGGGCGGACGATGCCGTTGAAAGGTGTGACGCTCGCGGCAGAGTGGGCGGAAATTGCGCGCGAGTTGCTCGGGCGGTGAGGCACCTGGACGCTCCCGCTCCTCACCCAGCGGGCTACGCGGAGGGGGATTACTTCGGGGCCATGCCGCCGTAGCCGAATTCGCTGGAGCGCATGTAGGTTTTTTGAACGGCGTCTTGGGCGGCGGGGCCGGCGGCGCGGTCGCTCTTCATGATCATGTTCGCGTTGTCGGCGAGGTCGGCCATGTTCTTGAGACGTTCGTCTTCGGCGTACATGGTGAGCGCGCGTTGTTCGGTGGAGGATCCGTTCCCGCTGCCAGGACTCCAACCGGCGAAGAGCGGGATCGAAAAGCGGTTCAGGGCGCGGTCGGCGTCGGAGATGTAACGGCGCATGGCGATCTCGCGGAGGCCCTTTTTCGTGCTAATGTCGCGTTCGGTGAGGACGGCGGGGCGTTGTTCCTGCACGACGTATTTGGGCAGGCGGACGATGCCGTTCTTCGGTTTGTCAGAATCGCGTAGATCGGCGGCTTCGGCGTCGTCGTCGGCTTTTTGCTTGGCGAGTTCAGCGGCGGTAGGTGGGGGCGGCGGGGGTGGGGTCGGGGTGAATTTCGGCATCGAATGCGCTAACATCGTGGCGACGTCGCCGGAGATGGCGCGGCTGCGTCGGGGGGCGGGCTCGGCGGCGGAGGCGTCAGTTTTTTTGACGGGCGCCGACTCGGCGGACGGCGTGACCTGGGCACGCAGGCTGGCGGAGAGGAGGGTTAAAATCAGGGCGGAGCGAACGACGTGGCGCATAACGGGGTGGAAACGTGGAGGGAGAAGGGGTTCCGCGCAATCTTCGGAAATCCCGCATTTCCGGTGGAGAATGGGGATTGCCGATAGACTTTAGACGGCGGTCGGTTCGGCTTTGGGGGTGACGAATTTTGCGAGGACGAGGCCGGCGATCGTGTAGAGGACGAAGTCGTAAACCGCGGTGGCAATCGTCCAGCCCCACGCGTGATGCCACCAGATCGCGGCGCCGAGGTCACAGATGGCGACGAGGAATCCGAGGAAGGCGCAGAACTTGACGCGGCAGGTCCACCGTTCGAAGGCCTTGGAGAGGGCGCAGAGCATTACGGTCAAGAGCAGGGCGAGCACAAAGCCGTGGGAGAAACCGGTGGCCATGACTTTTCCCATCTCGGCAGAACCCAAACTCTCTTTGGTGATGTGCACTTCTACGGAAGGACCGCGCTGCGCGAGCGCTTGCATCTTTTCCTCGCCGAGCACGGGGTTGGGCAACAGGTAGGCACCGGAGGCAGGGAAGAGTTTGCCGACGGCCAGCGCGGTGGCATCGGGATCGGCGACCGTGGCCAGTGCGCGGTAGGGAACAAGGTGGGGTGCGCCCCAGTAGGCAAAACCCCAGATGAACATGGCGAGGGCGGCGAGGAGCGGGGCGACGACGAATTTTTTCATGACGGCGAAGTGTCTGACGGGAGAACTGACGAGGTGGGGTAACGGACGGGGTGGTCCGGAAGGGAAAGCAGCGGGAATCTTGGTTGGATCGGAGGCGAAGCTCAACCGCGATTTTTGGCGAGGCGGTCGCGCTCGGTGAGAAGCTGGGCCGCAATGCTGACGGCGATCTCGTGGGGGTGATTCGTGCCGAAGGGGAGGCCGACGGGACAGGAAAATTTTTCCGCGAGTGCAGGAGCGAGACCATCGGCGACGAGTTCTTGCCGGAGGATCGCCGACTTCGCGGCGCTGCCGATGACGCCGATAAAGGGAAACGTGCGCGTGGCGAGGGCGCGGTGGAGAATGGGGCGGTCGGTGCGGTGTCCCTGCGTCATACAGAGGACGAAGGCGTCGGCCGGTAGTGAATCGACGGCGGGCGCGAGATCGGCACCGTGGATGGCGCGCACGTGTCGGGCCGTCGGGAGTTTTTCCAGCCACTCCGGGCGTGTGTCGTAAACCGTGAGGCTGCACGGGAGCGGGAGTAGCACGGGGAGGAGCGCCTGAGCGATGTGGCCGGCGCCGAAGATCACGATGGGCCACGCGGTGGCGGGGTGGGGTTCGAAGTAGAGTTTCACGGCGCCGCCGCAGGTCATGCCGACGTCGCCCTTGAGCGTCCAACTGACGAACCGCGGGGTGGAGGTGTGGGCGGCGAGGAGGTCTTGGGCGAGGGTGAGGGCCTGGGCTTCAACGCGACCGCCGCCGATGGTGCCGGCGTGCAGACCGGCGGAAGTGACGAGCATTTTTGCGCCGGTATCCTGCGGGACGCTGCCGAGGGCCTCGACGAGGGTCACGAGCACGAAGGGAATCGCGGAAGATTCGAGGTCGACGAGTTGGGCGTAAAACGTGGGCGTGGGAGCGGACATCGTGGAGGAAGGTTTAACCACGAATGGACCCGGATGGACACGGATAAAATGAGACGACCTTACACAGCCTTAACAATTTTCCGGCCGGGCGAGACAGGAGCTTTACATTGCGGTGCGATAGTCGCGCCGTTCGGAAACAAACACTCACCGCCTGCGGGCGGCCCAAAAAAATTACCCAATGAAAACGTATCTGTCAGTGATGCTCGGTCGTCGTGTGTTGGTGGTCGGTTGGGTCATCGCGGCTTCGGCCGTTCTGGCGCAAGGTCCCCGTGGTCCCCAAGCGCCTCAACGTCCGGGGCCGGGGCAACCGCCGCCCTTGCCCGTGGTCGTGGCGCCCGCGCCGGTGATCGCGCCGCAGCCTCCTATTGCGATCGCGCCGGTTCCGCCAACTCTGGTGGGGCCGCCGGCGGCGCAGACCCGGCTTGGAGCGGCCCTCCCGGGGCTCGCGCGGACGGAGTTGGCGACGTTTGATGAAGGCGGCGTCGAGTTTCGGAAAGCCGAGACGGTGGCCGGTGGGCTCGGGCCGATCTTTAACGATGTCTCGTGTGTGGCGTGTCACAGCGAGGGTGGTGTGGGCGGCGCGAGTCGACGCACCGTGACCCGATTCGGGCGGACGGTGAACGGCGTGTTTGATCCGTTGGACGCGCAAGGTGGATCGCTCTTGCAGGAACGATCGATCAATCCAGCGATCCGCGAGGTCGTGCCACGTGAGGCCAACACGGTGGCGCGCCGCGTGACGACGCCGCTGTTTGGCGTGGGTTTGATCGAGGCGATTCCGGACAGCGCGATCGTGCTCGGCACGCTGCGTGCGAAGCCGGCAGGGATCGCCGGGAAAGTCTCGGTGGTGCGGGATGTCGTGAGCGGAAAAAACCTCATTGGCCGTTTTGGCTGGAAGGCGCAGCAGGCGACGTTGCTCGCGTTTTCGGGGGATGCGTATTTGAACGAGATGGGGATCACGAATCGTTTTTTCCCGACGGAGAATGCGCCGAACGGCAATACGGCACTGCTCGCGCGGTTTGACCTCGTGGCGGACATTGAGGACGAGATTGATCCGCTCGACGGCAAGGCGGATATAGATCGCGTGGCGGAATTCATGCGCCTGCTGGCGCCGCCGACCCGCGGACCCGCCACGGCTGCCTCCTTGGCGGGCGAGGTGATCTTTGCGCGGTTGGACTGCGCGGTGTGTCACACGCCCGCAATGACAACGGGTAAGCACGCGATTGCGGCGTTGAGCGAGAAGACAGTCGGCCTGTATTCAGATTTACTGCTACACGACATGGGCGCGCTCGGTGACGGCATCGTGCAGGGCACAGCGGGAGCGCGCGACATGCGCACGGCGCCGTTGTGGGGGCTGCGCGCTCGGCCGACGTGGTTGCATGACGGACGGGCGAATACGGTTGAGCAAGCGGTGCGGGGCCACGCAGGCGAAGCGCAAAGTTCGCGGGATCGTTACGTCGCGCTGAGTGCGGCGGAACGCCAACAGTTGTTGGACTTCCTCAACACGCTGTAAGGCGACGTGGGGCGAGAGGCGTGGCGGTGGCGGCGCGAGCAGCGCGGCTGCCGCCATGATTATTTTGGCGGCAGGAGCCGAAGGTTGCGCAATTCGAAAGGCGTGCCTTCGAGCTGGAGGCCGATGCGGCCGGCCGAAGGGACGCATTTCGTGATTCGATTTTGCAACACACCATTGACGGTGACATCCATGGCGCCGCCGCGGCAGACGATGTCGCAGGAGTTCCATTCACCGGGGGCGCGCTCGCTGTTGGCGGCGAGGCGATCACGTTGGGGGTTCTTGGCTCCGGGAGCGGCGGTGAGGGGTTCGGCGAACTTCGCGGTAGCCATGGGCAGGAGGTCGCCGGCGCGTCCGAGTTTGAGCTGCACTTGAAAACAGACCGGCCATGGGGAGTCGTTGGTGGGACCGGATGCGATGTGGAGGAGAATGCCGCTGTTACTATTGGGCGCGGCGTCTGCGGGCCAACGCCATTCGACGTGGAGGCGATAGTCGCTGTGGCTCGTCGTGGTGGCGAGGTAGCTGACGGGTTTTCCGGTGAGGGAGAGGATGCCGGTATCCCTGTAGCTCCAGATCGGGGGAGCGACGGGAGTGCCGGCAGCGGCGGTGAGCGTGATAAACTCCCAACCGGCGAGGTCGCGACCATTGAGCAAGTCGAGAGGTTTGGCGCGGGGTTGGGCAGAAACGGAGGTGCTGCCAAGGGCGAGGATGAGGCAGAAGTAGCCGGCGGCGCGCGCGGAATGTTTTCGCATAAGGCCGCAACCTAGTCGGCGGTCGTGGGGCGGCGATGGAAAACGGCGATGGGTAAAGTGCGCAACTAAGAGCTTATCCTTAAATAACACTTGAACCTATTTTCTGCTCCTACGTAGAGTTTGGCCATGGCGACGGTGCAATCGTGGGAAGTCTCTGATGAACTCTGGACGAAGGCGGAGCCGCTCTTGGCCGAGCACAATCCACGGGAAGGGCGGCCGCGACGACGTTATCGCCGGCTGGCAGGCGGCGGGAGGAAGCCGACCGCGCCGCGGCAGATCTTCGCGGCGATTGTCTATGTTTTGCGCACGGGCTGCCAGTGGAAGGCGCTGCCGGATAATTTTGGCAGTGGCAGCGCCATCCATAAGCACTTCCAGCGGTGGCGACAAAATGGGTTCTTCTTGCGCCTGTGGCAGGCAGGCCTGGCGGAACACGACGAGATGGAAGGGATCGCTTGGACTTGGCAGAGTATCGACGGCACCATGGGCAAAGCCCCACTCGCACAAGCAGCCGATGGAGCCAATCCAACGGATCGGGGGAAAAAAAGGCACGAAGCGCAGTCTGTTCGTCGACGGAGCTGGCGCCCCGCTCTCGCTTATCGTCAGCGGCGCCAATCGCCATGATGTGAAGTTGCTGGATGTCACGCTGGACGGCATTGTCATTCATCGGCCCAAGCCCACGCGTCGCAAACCACAACACTTGTGTGCTGACAAGGACTATCAGGGTAAACCGGCCCAGGTCATTATGCGGGACCGCGGTTATACTCCCCACGTGCGGCAAATCCGCGATGAGGCCAGGGTGAAGCGCTGCGGCCAACCGGTCCGGCGCTGGGTCGTCGAACGCAGTCACTCGTGGTTCAATCGCTTTCGAAAACTCCTCGTGCGCTACGAAAAAAAGGAAGCGAACTATTTGGCTCTCACTCACTGCGCGGCTGCCATGATCTGCTTTCGGATGGCCTAAAATATCCCTGTCACTATTTAAGGATAAGCTCTAATGCAGCGTTTCCTTCGGCGATTTCCAGGTTGGTCGGAAAAAAAGCCCGGAGCCAACTGCAGGCAAATACAGCAGGCCCGGATTCGCGCTACCCTCTTTTGCGGATACAAGGTTTTCCCGGTGTAGTTTCACCTCAATTTAATTCGGCCCGGGCAAAGACTTGCCTCGCCCGAATTAATGCATATTGCCATCAGATTGCGCCAAGCCACTTTTAAACATTTCTATGAGCTCTCTCCTATTTTGTTTTAGAACCGCAACCGCGCGCGACGGCAAAACCAGTTCATTACTCAAATGTTTTCTGGTCCTCGTGCTGGCGGGTTTGATGATTTCTGGAATGGCAGGTTGTTCTGCTGAGGCGAAGTTGGCGCGTCGTTTATCCAAGGCCAACGCGTTCTTCGACGCAGGTGAATTCGAAAAAGCGGAAATCGAATACAAGAATGCACTTCAGCTTGTGCCGATGAAT
>Ga0209829_10000041_pt1 | contig 106333 bp, 85 predicted proteins | sample C_140205_EF_Meta_FD_187311 | JGI IMG/M metagenome (GOLD analysis project Ga0209829, IMG submission 187311) | Freshwater microbial communities from Lake Croche, Canada to study carbon cycling - C_140205_EF_MetaG (SPAdes) (version 2) | ecosystem: Environmental > Aquatic > Freshwater > Lake...
GCAAGGGGCGAAAATTCCTTTAAAACAAATCGCAGAAATTAAAAAAGTAACCGGACCTGCTTTTATTTATCGTGATAATACCAAACGTTTTATAGGCGTAAAATTTTCAGTAAGAGATAGAGATTTAGGAGGAACCATTGCTGAATCACAAAAAAATGTAGAAAACAATATCAAATTACCAGATGGTTATTCTATTGGATGGACGGGTGAGTTTGAAAATCAAGTAAGAGCCACTGGTCGTTTAGGACAAATGGTTCCAATAAGCTTAATTGGTATTTTTGTTTTATTATTTATTTTGTTTGGTAATGTAAAAGACTCCCTATTGGTTTTAACAAATGTGCCTTTTGCTATTATTGGAGGTATTATTGCATTGCATCTTACCAGTATGAATTTTGGCATTTCTGCAGGCGTTGGGTTCATTGCCTTATTTGGTATATGTATACAAAATGGCGTTATTTTAATTTCGGAATTTCATAATAATTTGAAGCTAAAATTTTCGTTGAATGATTCCATCCTAAATGCGGTAATCGTTAGAACAAGACCAGTAGTGATGACCGCTTTAATGGCTTCTATTGGGCTGATGCCTGCTGCCATAAGTACTGGTATAGGCTCGGAATCACAAAAGCCTTTGGCCATTGTTATTATTGGAGGGCTGGTAACTGCTACGGTGATGACCTTGCTAGTATTCCCTATCATCTTTTGGATCTTTAATAGAAATACAAATAAGAGCACTTAGATTAAGTATATATTTTGCTTCTAAATATCTTACTCCGTCTAGTAGATTTATATTAATTTGCAGCCTTATTTAGCACCTTAATTCAAAATACTTATATGGAGGAACAAAAACTTAAAAAGCAAGCCAATATCCGCAAAGTAGTTATTAGCGTTTTATTGGTCGTAGCCCTTTATTTTGGAGGCAGAAAAGTGATTTTTTCAATTACGCATGAAACCACAGACAATGCTCAAATTGAAACGTCCATTGTGCCGGTATTAACCAGAATTGGCGGCTATGTAAAAAGCATTTCTATCAAAGATTATGATTCTGTAAGTCAAAATCAATTGGTAGCAGAAATTGATGATGCTGAATTACAAATGCAATTGGAAGAACAAAAAGCCGATTTAATGCAATCTTCTGCCGAAGTATCCAATGCAAGAGCGCAATTAGAAAATGCCATCTTGTCTTTGAAAAATAACAAAGGAGTGATTGATTTAAAAACAATTAAACAAAAAAAGACTACTACGGATCTAGCGCGCGATCAAAATTTATTTAAAGAACAAGCCATTACCAGAAAACAATTAGAGGAGACCGAATTTCAATTGTCATCTTCTAATCAAGAATTAAGTAATGCGCAAACTGAATTGGCTACCGCTAATAATAGAATTGCCGTTTTAAAAGAAAATGTGAATAGAGCCTTGGCTTTAATTGACATGAAAAAATCTAAAATTAAAGAGACGGAATTAAAATTATCTTATACAAAAATTACGACGCCTAGTACTGGGAAAATTGGCAAGAAGACCATCAATATTGGTCAGTTTGTACAAGCCGGCACTCCCTTGTTTTCTATTGTTAATGATAGCAGTTATTGGATCGTCGCTAATTTCAAAGAAAGTCAATTAGAAAGTTTACAAGAGGGGAAAAAAGTTAATATTCGTGTGGATGCTTATCCAGACCTTGCTGTAGAAGGCACCATACTTAGTTTAAGTGATGCTACTGGAGCAAAATTTTCATTATTACCTCCAGACAATTCTAGTGGAAACTTTATTAAAGTAACCCAAAGAATTCCAGTAAAAATTGCCATTAACAATCAAGCTGCTTTCAAAAATAAATTGAGAGCAGGCATGAGTGTATTTATCACCGTTGACAAATAGTTTGCATGGCAGCGCTTAAGGGCTTAGCAAGAACCATCATTGTAATTACCACTGTATCGGCTGCCATTATGGAGTTGATAGATACTTCTATTGTCAATGTTGCCTTAAACGATATTTCTGGAAGTTTAGGAGTAAGCATTGAAGATGTGAGTTGGGTGATTACCTCTTATGCGATTGCCAATGTGATAATTATTCCTTTAACTGGATTTTTAGCAGAATACTTTGGTCGTAAAAATTATTACATCGTCTCGATGATTATTTTTACAGCGGCCTCTTATTTATGCGGGCAATCGGATAGTTTAATTGAATTAATTATTTGGCGATTCATACAAGGTATTGGAGGTGGCGCGTTGTTGTCCACTTCGCAAGCAATTTTATTTGATGCCTTTGAACCCAAGGATCGTCCCATTGCAGCAGGAATGTTTGGAATGGGGATTGTATTAGGTCCTACATTAGGCCCCACTTTGGGCGGCTGGATTATTGAACACAATAGTTGGCCTTTAATTTTTATGATCAATATTCCTATTGGGATCATCGCTACTTTTTTATCTTTTACTTTCATTGAGAAAAGAGTGGGCGAGGGGAAAGGGAAAGATGCCATTAAGATTGATTATACCGGCATCATGCTGCTCATGGCAGGCATTGGATGTCTGCAATATGTTTTAGAGAGGGGAGAATCAGAGGAGTGGTTTAATAGTGAAACCATTCGTTATTGTTCTGGTATAGCAGTACTTGGGCTTATTTCATTTATATTGTATGAGTTAAATATCAAGCAACCTGCGGTGAATTTGCGGGTATTAAAAAATAGAAATTTAGCTTTCACCACCATCTTTACTTTTGTGGCAGGCTTTGGTTTGTTTACTTCCGTATTTGTTTATCCAGTACTCGCGCAAAGAATTATGGGATATACTGCCTTCGAAACAGGCATTTCCTTATTGCCCCCTACTCTGGCAGGGGTCATTATGATGCCAATAATTGGTAAGTTAATGAGTAAGGGGGTTACGCCTATTCCTTTTGTTATTGTTGGCTTTAGCTTGTTTTCGGTATATGCTTTTTATAGTGCGGCCATGCCATTGGATGCTGGTAAATGGGATTTCTTTTGGCCTTTGTTGATTAGGGCCTTTGGTATTTCTATGAGTCAACTTCCTTTGATTAATCAGGCCGTAGTTGGATTGGCACCCAAAGATTATGCAGCAGGTATTTCATTAAACAATATGATTCGTCAATTGGGGGGTGCTTTTGGAATTGCCATGGCCAACAACTATGTCGCAAAACAATACTTTCAGCACCGCACCAATTTAATAGCTCATATGCCTTCCGATGGGGCAGCTTGGCAAGAAAGGGTTTCGGCGGTAACGCAAGGCATTGCTTCTAAAACAGGTGATTTGCCTGGAGCGAAACAAACTGCCCTTAAAATGATAGACATGTCAGTGGATAGACAAGCCTATTATTTATCTTATTTGGATACATTTAGGTTGGTGGGCATTTTCTTTGTAGTAGTTATTCCTCTTGTGTTTTTTCTTCGAACCAGTAAAAAAATGGACAAAGCAGCCGCAGAAGCCGCCGCAGAAGCACATTAAAAATATAAAGTTGTTACACTTTAAAGTAAACGAGTTATGAAAAAAATAATCTTATTGTTGTTGACTGCTGTTGTTTACAGCGGTTCTTTTTCGCAAAGTTTAATCAATGGAGAGCTTAAAAACTTGTTGAACCAATCTTTGGTTTATTTTCCAAAAGTGAAAGAAGTTCAACAGTCTGTGCAATTGGCCGAAGACAAATTGGCATTAACAGAGTTAAATAAATATCCAGATTTGACCATAGATGCAAGCTATGCTTATGTGCAACCTAAGATTGAAGTAGCATTTGGAGACAAAACATTTCAATTTGCCCCTGAGCACAATGTTTCAGCTGCCATCAATGGATCTTATACTTTATTTGATTTTGGCCGATTACAATCCAATATAGAGAAAGCCAAACTAGAATTACAAACTTCTAAACATGTTGCCGAACAATTAAAGCATAGTTTGTTTTATCAAATAAGCCAATTGTATTATCAAATTATATATGCAAAAAAAGCCATTGAAATTCAAAATCAAGTAATTCAATTGCTTACAGAAAATAAATTGGTGGTAGATGCACAATTGAAAAACGGCAATGCCATACAATTAGATGTATTAACGATTCAATCTAAAATAGACAATGAAATTAATCGTAAAATAGATGTAGAAACGAATTTACAGAAGTTGTTAAATTTATTAAAATACGCAACAGGCGTTGGTACTATTCAAGCGGGTCAATTGGCAATTACACTTAAAAACTATACCCTAGACGAAGCCATGCAAATGGCCATACAACACAATCCTAGCTTGGCTATTGCCAAAGACAAGGTGAGCGTAGCTAAGGCAGAAGTTGCTATCACAAAGCTGAATGAACTCCCTTTTGTAGGTCTAAAAGCTGGCGTAGGTTCTAGAAATGGATATTTACCACAAATCAATGATCCTCGTTTTAATTACAATGCGGGCATTGGTCTTTCGGTGCCCTTGTTTAATGGAGGCAAGACAAAGCAACAAGTTAAAATTCAAGAAAGAAGTGTTGCTTTAAATGAAACCAATGTTGCTTCCCAATTGCATGATTTTGAAAAAGACATTCAAGCTGCTTTAATTGATATCAAAAGCAATGAGAGCAGAATAAAAAATGCAGCTTCTCAAATTGAGCAAGCTGCATTGGCACAAAAATTAAGTGTAAGTAAATTAAAGAATGGTACTACTACTCCCATTGAAATTACCTCTACCAATGCCGATTATCAAAGAGCCTTATTGAATCAATTACAATATCAATATCAACTTTGTAATGCGCAATTAGAATTGGTTAAATTAATGGGTGTTGAATTGGTCGATTAAAAATCGGCATAATCGCGGGCACTCATTAAGATGGTTTCATTTCTATTCACTGTCTTTAGATATTCTTTTGCTACAGATATTTTTTTCCAAAGCGGATCTTCTGTGAAAGATTTCCAATGGGCATTACGATCTTCCATATTGTTAAAACTGGTCATGTAAATTAAGTTGGGCATTCTGCTTCCTGCAATCACTTTTGAATAAAAAATAGGGTTAAAGTTAAGTCTGGCAAATAAATCTACTTCTCCTCCTTCGTTAAACATGTGCACTTTTCTTAAATGCATATTCTCCGTGGGACTTTCATAACTTCTGTATTCAAAAACTCGACTGCTTGATTTAGTTAAATTTGATTTGGTTACATATTGCGTTTGAAACTTAAAGGCGCGCGTTAATATTTTTTCAAATCTATTGTAAGGCAAACTGCTATCGGCATTTTCTAAATGAATTACGGCATCGTTTCCCATGGGGTCTAAGTTTTCAATTTTTTGATCTAATGCATCAAGTTCATTAATTGATTTCAAAGGTATCCATACATATAAACGCTTGTCCAGTGCAGTATCATTGGCAATAGGAGCAAAAACCCCCACTTTAGCAATGCCATTTTGGTGTAAATAAGGCAGTAGCGTATTTTGCAAATAGGCATCAATATTTTCTATCTGTTTGGTAGAAGAACAATGATATATTTGAATCAAGTAATAATCGCGAGGAGTATTTTTTGATGGGTTGGCAAAATTGACAAGGACTAAAAGCGAACAAGCCATCATCATAAATAATTTTTTCATGTTGGTAGTGGGTTTAAAAAATTTGTGTGTTACCAAAATTAAGCGTTTAAGTTCTTTAAATGGGGTGGATGCTGGTATTTTTTGATTAAATGTAATAGATAGATTATATTTAATTATAATTTAACGACTATGCAAAAATCCAAAACAGACTTAATCCCTTTTGTATTAATTACTTGCTTGTTTTTTTTATGGGGCTTTGCCAATAATTTAGTTCCCATTTTGATTCCTCATTTGAAAAAATCTTTTACGCTCACGACTACTCAATCCACTTTAGTAGATTCGGCTGTATACATTGCTTATTTTTTTATGGCTTTACCCGCTGGGTTGATCATGAAAAAAATGGGGTATAAAATGGGCATCATTATAGGTTTATTATTATTTGCAATGGGAGCTTTCTTATTTGTCCCTGCAGCCAATAACCAATCCTATATTTATTTTTTGTTTGCTTCTTTTGTTATTGCATGTGGACTTACTATTCTCGAAACAGCCGCTAATCCATACGCATCTGCTTTAGGTGACCCATCTTCTTCTACTCAAAGATTAAACTTAGCACAATCTTTTAATGGCCTTGCTGCCTTTCTAGCGCCACTCATTGGTGCGAAAGTTATATTTACGCAAGGCAATTCACCTGAGACATTAAATGCCATGTCGGCCTCGGTTAGACAAGCGGCATTGGCCTCAGAAGCCTCTACTGTTAAAACACCTTACACGATACTGGGTGTGGTATTATTAATCATTGCCCTCTTATTTTATATCGTGAAACTGCCAGATATAAGAGCCAAAAATACGCAATCCAATAAGGCCACTGTGGCTGGAACTTTTAGTCATTCACATTTAAGATGGGCCGTGATTGCTCAATTTTTTTATGTTGGTGCCCAGGTATGTGTGCTTAGTTTATTTATTTTATTTGCAACTGAATCTGCAGGCATCAACCAATTTCAAGCAGCAAAGTTTTTAAGTTTTGGTACGCTTGCCTTCTTGATTGGTCGTTTTACGGGTACTTTTTTAATGAATTACATTGCGCCTACTAAATTATTAACTGCTTATGGTATTCTAGCTGCCTCACTTTGTATGGTGGCTATTCTTACCCATGGCATGGTGACTATTTATGCCTTAATTGGAATTTGCTTTTTCATGTCAATCATGTTCCCAACTATTTTTTCATTGGGCATTAAGCAATTGGGAACGGATACCGAAATGGGAAGCAGTTTAATTATTATGGCCATTGTTGGCGGTGCTGTATTGCCGCGCATCTTTGGTTTAATTAGCGATGCCACAGGAAATATTCAAATGGGCTATCTAGTACCTATGATTGCTTTTGTTGTGGTAGCCTTTTTTGGATGGAAAGGAAGTGCGATAAAAGAATAGAAAAGTATTTTTTATTTGTGTTTGTATACTTTTCCATCTTTCATTACCCAATCAATATTTTGCAAAGCACTAATGTCTTTTGTAGGATCTTTCTTTAGTGCAATGATATCGGCAAAACTGCCTTCTTTTATTTCACCAATTTTACCTTGCATACCCAATAATTCTGCTGCAGTGGTGGTGGCAGTTTGTATGGCTTGAATTGGACTAAGTCCCCAATCTACAAAATAAGTAAAGTCCTTGGCCTGTGCCAGGTTCCAATCATAACCACCAATATCGGTTCCGTAGGCCAATTTAACACCCATTTTTATGGCTTTTTTAAAAGTAGCTTGAATGGATTGTTGAAAATAAAGATTGATAGGGCTTCCCAATTTGGCACGACCCTCTGCAACATATTCATTTACAAATAAAGTGGGGCACCAATACACTCCTTTCTCAACCATTAAGTGCATACATTCTTCATCCATTCCGCTGCCATGTTCAATACTAATTGCTCCTGCATTGATAGCCGCTAAAATACCATCTCTCGTCATTGCATGCGCTGCTAATTTTTTTCTACTAACCAAAGTTTCATCGCCAATGGCTTTTATTTCTTCATTGGTAAAATTAGGTATCGATCTAAAGGATCCATCCGCCAATCGATAATATCCACGATCGGCATAAATTTTAATCCAATCAGCCCCTTGTTCTAATTGTTGTCTTACGGCTTTTCTAGCTTCGTCTGCCCCTGTAATTTCTATGACTCCTTTTGGTAAATGTAATTCCCAAGCATAATCAGAAGCTTTCAATGGGTAGTGACCAGTGGTATTCATTGCCAATGTTGAAATAAACATTCTTGGGCCACTAACAACGCCTTTATTGATTGCTTTTTTTACATCCACGTCCGCAAATCCAGCACCTTCTGTACCTAAGTCACGAATGGTGGTGAAGCCATTCATCAAAGATTTTTCGGCACTTTTGGTAGCTCGTATGGTCCTATAAGGAATGGATTCTTTTAATACTTGTACATCGTAATCTTCTGAAGTGATATCCCCCTGTAAAAGCACATGGGTATGGCAATCAATCATACCCGGCATCACAAAATAATTACTTAAATCAATCATGGAATCTGCTGGAGAAACCACATTGCTAATAGAAACTACTTGATTGCCTTTAATAAGAATATTTTGTTTTTGTGAAACAATACCTGTTTTACTATCTAGTAGTTGACCACATTTGATTAAAATAGTTTTTTGTGCAATCAATGTTGAACACAAAAATAATCCCAAGCTAAGAATTAGATATCGCATAAGATTTTTTAAATTAGAATTAATTAATTATTTTATTTTTTTGCATCCATTGCTTTAGTAAATCTGGCCAATACACTTCGCTCGTTGGATTTTTCATTCCAAAGCCGTGGCCTCCTTTTTCATACAAATAAATTTCGGCAGGTACATTATTTAATTGCAATGAATTGAAATAGCTGGTTGAATTAGATACAGGTACTGAGGTATCATCTTTAGCGTGTACTAAAAATGCAGGAGGAGTATCATGATTGATATGCTCTTCATTGCTGTAATAATGAATGGCTTCTTCACTCATCAATGGCCCAATTAAATTGTTTCGAGAACCAGCATGTACTTCATTATTGAAAGATATTACTGGGTAAATAAGTATTTGGAAGTCGGGTCTTAATGAAATATTTTCTGGGTTGTTAATTTTACCATCCTGATAACGCGTGGATAAGGTAGCAGCCAAATGACCCCCTGCAGAAAATCCCATAATGCCTAATTTGGCTGGATCTATACCCCAATCTGCTGCATGTAAACGGCATAAATAAACAGCTTGTTGTGCATCTTGTAATGGTGCAATAGATTTGTCTATTTGATTGTCTGCATTGGGCAGGCGGTATTTTAATACGAGTGCATTTATCCCCATAGCATTCAATACTTTTGCTACATCAGAGCCTTCATGACTAGCTGCTAAAGCTCTATAACCTCCACCAGGACAAATGATAACACATGGCCTTTTTACATTGTCATTAGCGAATCTATAATATTGATATGCGGGTTCTGAAACTTTCTCAATACTTAGTTTGCCCGATGTTGGATTAATAATATTAGTTTCTTTGTTCTCTTGCTGCTTAAAGTTAGGAATGGTAGTGTATAAAGGTTGAAATTGTCCCATCGTCAAATTCATTTTTAAGATTAATACAATAAATAATAGCCCAGTTGTATTTTTTAATTTCATAAAATATTATTTTGAACCTTGAATTAATAAACTATAAAAATTGATGCATTTTTGATAATCAGTTACCAACATACGTTCATCTATTCCATGGTAACCTTTGGCATTGGTAATGGGCGTAAAATTAATAACGCCATCACTTACGTCTCTGTAGTTTCTAGAATCAGTGGCACCTACCATCAACATGGGCGCTACGATAACGTCGTCTACAATTTTATAAATAACAGCTTCTACTCTTTTAAAAGCTTTGCTATGAATGTCTGTAGTGGGCGAAGGCAAAGTGCTGTAATTGTTATAATAGGTAATTTTTATATTCGTATCATTGATTGTTTTCTCTACAAAATTGTACACATCTTTTTGCGTCTCTCCTGGTAAAATTCTACTATTGATATAAGCAGTCGCAAAAGTTGGAATTACATTGTCTCTTACTCCGCTATTGACAATAGTAGGTACAATGGTGGTTCTAACTAATGCATTTGTTGAAGGAGCTTCGGATAAATTATTGATAACTTGTTTTTCAAAAAGCCACAAATTAGACAAAGCTATTTTTTTACTAAAACTTTCTGTATACCCACTGATTCTTTCTAAATAAGTTTTAATTGGAGCAATTAATTTTGCAGGCATTTGCTTTTTTCTTAGTTGGTACAAGCCTTTGCTAAGAATATCGATGGCAGTAGTTTGGCCAGGAATAGAGGAATGGCCTCCTGCTATTTGAGCGGTTAAAATTAAAGTCACATACCCTTTTTCTCCAACGCCAATAGAAGCTATAGGTCTTTTAATGTCTTTCATTTCCTCCGTTGAAATTTCACCGCCTTCATCCACAACGATATCAAATCTCCTATTCTTAGATTTAAAATATTTCACTACAGCGGTTGCACCATTGCCACTTGATTCTTCATCTGCACCAAAACACAACAAAATAGTTTGTTTGGGTTGGAATCCTTTGGCTAATTGCGCTTCTGCTGCTTCTAAAATACTTATCATACTTGATTTGTCATCTAATACGCCCCTTCCCCATATATAACCTTCTTTCACTTCACCTCCATAAGGTACAGCATGCCATAATTTTACGGCCGAGGCTTCTACAGGAACTACATCATAATGCGCCATTAAAACCATAGGCAATATGCTGGTATCAGTTCCTTTCCATTCGTACACATAATTAAAACTATCTATGATGGTACGTGGTAAATTTTTATGAACCAAAGGGTAGGACTTCTCTAAAAATTTTCGATAGGTTAAAAACGTAGTTGTATCAAACTCCAAAGCATCATTGGGGGTTTCGGTTTTTATTTGAATAGCCTGACTCATATGGTTGATGGACTCATTTGTCAAGGGCTCTAGTACACTGCTTTTTTGATGTGCACCTGGGGCATTAGAAATTGTTTTAGTTAAAACAACAGCGATGATGATTAGTACAATCGCTCCAATAAACACGACAACTTTTTTCATAAAATGACATTTATTATACGCTGTAATATACGGAAACTCGGCTATAAAATAAAAGTGCCCCGGTATTTAACCAAGGGCACTTTTATAGTTATTTGAGGCGAAAGAAATAATTAGAATCCCCTTCTTCTATTCATTTCAAAGTGCATTTGCCTTAAAAATTCTCTTTCTAGTTTTAAGGCGTTATTCACCCTTTCATCTGATTTTAACACGGGTTTTAAATCGTTTTTATATTTTTTTCTAGCATTTAGCATTGCTTCTTGAAATACAATTTCATCCTCTGATTTAGATTGTAAAATTTCATTTACTGCTTTCTTATGTTCTTCATAGACAGGCCAGAAGGTCTCGGCTTCTGCCTTAGTTAAATCTAGTTTTTTAGTTATAAATTGAATTTTAAACAATTCAATGCGCTCTTTACCCTGTTTCGTATCTCCCCGTCCAAAATGAGGCCTTCTTTTTTCCCCTAGTTCTTGGTCTTCTCTTGGTGGAGGTGGAGGAGGCCTTCTTTGGGGATCTGGTTGTGCATATCCGCTTGCTAAGAGCAAAGCAAATAAACTACTTAGTACTATTTTTTTCATAAAAATAATTGAGTATTGTATTATTAATGTATAATCGCTTTTTGAATTTTTTGAATTTCTATTTCGCCTAAACTTTCTAGAGCGGCATTTTCTTTATTAATAGCAAGGTCCAAATCCAATTCTGCTAAGGCTTCGTTGTTGTTCACGTAATTTATTATTTCCTCATTTGGAATTTCTTGCATTGATACTATTTCAATATTGGATTTTTTAATGCTTGCATTATCATATAAATATAAACCACCTACTAGTAAAATAAAAGTTGCTGCAACTGCTATTTTAGCATAATGGTATAAAAATAATATTTTAAATGCCGAATGCTTTGTATTATTTTTTTCTAATTGTATTCGCGAAATTATTTTTTCAGGGAAGGACTCAAAATAATTGAAAGGCGCGTCGGTATGAGTCAAATTAAATCGATTCAATTCATTTTTTTCCACAATAGATTCTACCCATTGTTGGTCTAGTTGTAACGATTCTTTTTCCTTTTCTTGATTCATGGTTTTAATTTGATAGTCAATTGGGCTTTAGGTTTAAAGCTTTTTTATAAATTTCTCTATTTTTTTGACTGCTTGATGAAAATTGGCTTTAGCGCCCCCCACGGTGGTGCCCATAATCCCCGCAATTTTTTCATAATCATAACCATCAAAATACCTCAACATAAACACAATCCTTTGTTTTTCAGGGAGTTGCTTGATGGCGCTGTCCAATGCAATTTGGATTTCGGTACTTTTTGGCTCATCACTGCTGCCAGAGGCGTTTTCATAAGCAAATAAATCGTCATTTGATAGCCGGGTGCTTTGCTTTTTTTGTTTTTGTAGGTAATTTAAGGTTTCATTGTAGGCAATTCTAAATATCCAAGTACTAAACTCGCTTTCCATTTTAAAGCCATCTAGTTTATTCCATACTTTAATCCAAACCAATTGAGCAATGTCATCTGCATCTGCATGTTCCAACACCATTCTTTTAATTTGATAATATACTTTTTGTTGATGCTTACGCATTAATTGAGTAAATACCTCTTCTTTATTGACAGACTGCTGAAATTGAATTATGAGTTCTTGATCACTTGACATATACTGCTAATTTAAACAATAGTTGGTAGGAATGCCTAAATAATTTAAACGATCATTTTTAGGGCTTCCCTTAAAAGTGGGCACCATAAAAAAAGCCATCTCAATTATTTGAAATGGCTTTTTTTATACCATTGGATCTTTTATACTTTTGATGCCATTATTTTATGGAAGCTAGTGTAGGATACAATCAATAGTCCAAAAAATACAATGGCCATGATACTATTAGCAATAGGGTCATTTACAGAAAGATGTGCATTTAATGCTGTTAAATACATAATGCCAAATCCAACATAAGCCCATTCTTTAATTCGAGCAGGTACAGAAGGGACAATCAATAAGACCAATCCAATTAATTGTCCAATACTTACTTCTAATCCAAGGTAATGCGGAATGCCTAAGTGCGTTGCCCCATCAATGGCCATTTTAGTGTTCATAAATACAGCAGTAGATGCAAATAAACAAACAATGCTGGTGGTAATCCAATAAATGATTTTAGTACGCTTCATAAATATTTTTTGTAAAATTAAAAAATATTTTAAATACTTTCAAATTCTCCCCTACTTGTATTTTTAATCACTTTGTCTGCTTCAAATATTTTACCATTCATGGCAATGTAAACACCTGCAGAAACAACCTGAACATAGGCAAGGGCACTCCCTAAATTAAAAAGCCCATCAGAGCTGCCAAATTTATAAGGGACCATTGCGCCAGTGAGTACAATCGTTTTATTGGGGCAATGTTTGGCCAAATAAGATGCAGTAATGGTCATTGTGTCTGTACCGTGCGTGATTACTATTTTATTTTCATGGGCAGCATTGCAAGCGGTAGCAATAAGTGCTCTGTCGGCATCTTCAAAATCCAGGCTGTCTTTTAACATTAAGGTATGAATCGAAAGATCTAAGCGGCTTCTTCCAAGGGTAAGCATTTCAAATAAATGAGTTTCATTAAAGTACAAGGTTCCATTTAATTCATTGTACTCTTTGTCAAAAGTACCCCCTGTAATAAAAACTTTAATTTCTGCTTGCATAACTGGGTATGATTTAATAGTTGTCGTCGTTAATTTCAATCCAATAGCCATCAGGGTCTTGCACCCATATTTGATGAATGCCATCTACTCTAGTGGTCACGGCATCTTTTGTGCCTTTTAAATCTTCATAGGGCCAATTGGCCGCTTTTAATTTTGCAATAAACGCATTAAAGTCGGGTACCGTAAAACAAGTGTGTTGATTTTTATAGTATTCCTTTTTTTGAACGGCTCCTTGAATCACATGCAACATCGCATGATCGGCAGTTTTATACCAAATATGTTTTCCGTCATGAAAGGGCTCAGGTATCGAATCTATGCCAATAATTGTGCTATAAAAAATACCTGATTTTGCTACATCAACAACATAAATAGCGGTGTGATTTAAATGAACTTTTGTATTTTTTTGTTGTGCTTGCAAGTTTAATGCAAAAGCAAAAAAGAGTAAAGTGTAAATAACTTTCATGATAAAATTCTTTTAAAATTCTAAGGTACTAAAAAGAAATCTTCACACTTAAATTATTTTGTACGTGTGTGCGGCGGATGATCAAACATATCATGCCTGTCTAAATTTCGATTGTCAGAAATGGCTGCCGCTTGCGCTAGGTTTCTAATTATTTTTTGACTTGGATGGGTACTATTGGATTGATAAGCAACGGCACCAATCACATTTAATGCTGAATTGAATAATGTTTCATAGGGGTCGCCCAATAATTTATAAGGTAAAACATTGTCAACCACTTGGTAATTAGGAGTAAATCCATTTACAGTGCCATAATCAGATTGATCCAGTGAGTTGACAATCTTAAATGTAATGGGTTGTAGTCCATAATTCCATCTATTTTGGTCATCTGTAATCGTAAAAGAGCCTACATTTTTTCCATAGGTATGTTCTCCCACCAAAATAACATTCATGAATGGCCTTAAATTATTAATAATAAGTTCACTTGCCGAAGCGGTATTGTTGGAGGTGAGTATAAAAACCCTGGATAAATTTCCAAGGTTATTTGCTTCGTTTTGAAAATTTGTAACAAATGGATTACTGCTTGATTGCTTGGTTAAAGATTGAGTGTAAGCATCATTGTATGTTTTTTTATTCATTACATTATTTACATGCGAACCCAAGTCTTTAACTATTAAATTGGTAAGCAGGTCGGAAGAGCTCACATAGCCACCACCGTTATACCTCAGGTCTACTACCAATTCATTGACACCCTTGGATTTAAAACGTCCAAATACGGCTCTTAAGCTGTCATCGTAGCTGTTTAAAAATTGAGTATAGGAAAAATAGCCCACTTTTTTACCGGACCAATTGATCACCGTATCCATTAAAATGGGATTGGTTTGCAACTCCACTTTTGTAACCGTTAAAAATTTTCCGTTGTTGCTAAAAGTATTATTGACAAAATTGCCAAACCCTAATTTTAAGGTTGAATTTTGTAAAATCGTATTGTAATTTTTTGCATTTACAGTTTGATCATCCACCGTTAAAATAATATCACCTCTTTTGATCCCTGCTTTTTCTGCAGGACTGCCTTTTATAACATAAGCAATCACCATTGCAATGTCTCCGTTAGGTTTTGTATTGTCTACAAAAAAGGAATTAATTTTTATTCCTAAAACTTTATTTACACCATTAAGCTGGTTGATTAAATTACTGGAACTACTATCAATCCATGAAAATCGATCGGTATTCCCATAATCGTATAAAATGGAAGTAAAGTAATTCATGGGATCGATGGTCAAATTTGTTTTTGCTATGGTTGGCATTTTTGTTGACCACAAATAATAGGTATTCATACTTTGATAAATCCAATTGTTTACATCTGTACTTGAAAAAGTACTATTAGCTCCATTTCCTGCCACTTCTTTTTTACAAGAAAAAATGACGACTGAAATTAAAAAAGTAAATATGATTTTTTTAAATTGCATTTTAAAAATTCGTACTCCTAAATTAAATAAAAACTAAGATTAATTCCGTTTTTAATATTTTAAGCTTATCTAAAGGCCTCTATTTTTGAAAGGCCAGTTAAATAGCGTAATTTTACACGCTACTATATCTAAGTGGTCCAAAACTGAATTACATGAAAAAATATTTATTTCTATTAATATTGATGGCTGTTTGTACTGGCCTTTTTGCTCAAGGGTCCAATCTCTATGTTAAATCAATCAAAGATTGGCATGCCAAAAGAGAAAATGAATTAAAACAACCCAATGGCTGGTTAAATTTAGAGGGTCTTTTTTGGTTGCACAAGGGAGTAAATACATTTGGTAAAGCAGCAGCGAATGATTGTAAATACCAGCATCGTGAATTCGCAGATTATTTAGGTGCATTTTTATTTAATGGAGATTCTGTGGAATGGGTAAATAAAAATAATAACCATGTCAACATTGACAATAATGAAATAAAAGGGGAACAACCTATTACTGTGTATAAGCAACATGGGATTGCAAAAATCATGGATTGGTCTCATTTTAGTTGGTCTGTAATACAGCGAGAAGATAAAGTGGGCATCAGATTTAGAAATTTAAAAGCCGCAACACTAACTGCATTTAAAGGCATCCAAAGATTTCCAGTTGATTCTAATTGGCGTCTCAAAGCCGTATTGGTACAACCTGCACAAAATTTATTGATGATCACCAATGTATTGGGTCAAACTACGGCTCAAAAAAGTGCAGGACGTCTTTTATTCAATATAGATAATAAAGAATACACATTGGATGTAATTGATGAAGGAGGCCCCAATTTATTTATTGTATTTGCTGATGAAACGGCAGGCAAAACAACTTATGGTGCAGGACGCTTTATAGACATTCCAAAGCCAGACGCGAATGGTAATACAGAAATAGATTTCAACAAAGCTTACAACCCTCCTTGTGCTTTTACTGCATTTGCCACCTGTCCTTTACCTCCTGCTCAAAACCGATTAAAAGTGAGTATTACTGCTGGAGAAAAAAATTATGGCCATCACTAAGTAGACCATTAACTTTGGTTTGAAATGGACAATCAACAATTTACATTTGATGCTATTGCTGTGATAGGATTAGGCTATGTGGGCTTGCCATTGTCCGTGGCATTGGGTAAAAAATACAAAGTCATTGGGTTGGATATTGACGAAAGTAGAATTGAATCTTTAACAAAAGGAGTGGACACTACTTTGCAATGCACTCCTGAAGAAATACAATCCACCCAAGCTTTGGCTTTTAGTCATACATTAAGTGACATAAAACATTGCTCAATTTTTATTATCACCGTACCAACACCTGTAGATGCGCTAAAACAACCCGACCTAAGGCCCTTGTTAAAAGCTACTGAGATGGTAGGATCGATATTAAAAAAAGGAGATCTGGTCATTTATGAAAGTACAGTTTATCCAGGTTGTACAGAGGAAGATTGTGTTCCAGTGCTAGAAAAAGTAAGTGGATTAAAATTTAATCAAGATTTTTTTTGCGGGTATTCGCCTGAACGAATCAATCCAGGTGATAAAATTAATACCCTCACTAAAATCATTAAAGTGACTTCGGGCTCTACACCCGAAACTGCCAATAAGGTAGATGCCTTATATGCTAGCATCATAACAGCGGGCACCCATAAAGCGCCCAATATTAAAGTAGCAGAAGCTGCTAAGTCGATCGAAAATGCTCAAAGAGATATTAATATTTCCTTTGTCAATGAGTTGGCACTTATTTTTGACAAAATGAATATTGACACACAGGATGTGTTAGCTGCTGCCGCAACCAAATGGAATTTTTTACCTTTCAAGCCAGGATTGGTAGGTGGACATTGCATTGGCGTGGACCCTTATTATTTAGCACATAAGGCAACCAGTTTAGGTTATGATCCACAAGTTATTTTATCGGGTCGTCATGTAAACGATCAAATGAGTGCTTTTGTAACCAATAAAGTCGTTCAATTGTTAATAGCCAACAAGGTGCAGCTAAAAGCTGCAAAGGTTTTGTTGTTGGGTGTTACTTTTAAAGAGCATTGTCCAGACATCAGAAATTCAAAAGCGTTTGAAATTTATCATTTACTAGAACAGCAAGGTTTGGAAGTATTTGCATTTGATCCTTTTGCCAATGCAGCAGAAGTGCTCGAAAAGCATCAAATAAAATTAACCAATGAATTAACTACTTATGACGCTATAGTATTAACCGTGGCCCATGATTTTTTCAAATCATTGAATTTTGCAAACTTGAAAGCTTCTAGTCAAACGGTTATTTATGATACCAAGTCTTTCTTAGATAAAAGTATTATTACGGCACGTCTCTAAAAAAAATTTTATTGCGCAAGCACTTATTGAGGATGGTAAATACTTTCCGCATTTTTTAAGACCTCTTCTTTATCCAAAGTCATTTTTTTAACTTGTTGTGCTTGATACATGGCCCTTTGATCGGCATAATGTTTATTTCCTTTTACCGAACTGGCACCAAAAGTATTCACCGTTTCAATGAGTGGCAAACTTCCATTTTTAGGAAAGCGAACAAACCCTATATAAGCATCTCCACTATTCATTTTACGTTGTGCTTCGCCAAATTTTTCTGTATGAACCGCTGCCAATACATCGGGCATACCGCTTTGTGGCCAGTTTTCATCTCCTCTTACCAAACGTTGCACTTCTCCTAAACTCACATCTAAACGTTGGTAATTTTTCATTAAGAATTGATAGATGTATTCATAGGTAGCTACCGCTTCTGTGGTAGTCAAGTGCTCAAATTTATGGTCTTTCATTATTTTAGGTACTTGATAATAAGCCAAATTATAAATCAGTGCCCCATTGCTTTCGGCAACAGCTTGATGGTCCCATTTTTTTAAACTTAGAATTAGAGGTGCTAAATGTGGGTACTTATTTTCATCCAACATAAATAAGGTATCTGCTGTAAATCCATAAGGATATAAAATTTGTGCAGGAAGTTGACGGTCAAATTTGATACGTTTTAAATCGGCATAACTAATTTTATCTAATTGATCTATTAAATCTTTAGCACGACGACTACGATTATTATGCGTTAATTCATATCCATCGTAAGTATCAAAACTGGCAGGATTTAAATTTTCATTTTCGGCTGTTGCTAAAAAAGGAGAATGATTGGTATTAAACAAGTAACCACTTTTTGGATTCAGGTATTGAGGTAAAGCACTTAATGGTTTAAACTTTGTCCAAAGGGTTGCAAGCGTATTGCCAGGTAAAGTTGCATTCCAATGGTAGCTGGTATCTGCATTGCGATAGGGCATTTTCCCATTGGAAATATAAAATATAGTATCGCTTTTATCGGCGTATACAATATTAAACATGGGTAAATGGTTCTGTGTTAAAGCCGCTTTGAATTGGGTAAAGTTTTGTGCTTTGTTCATGGCGTACCATTGTTGAACCGCACCTGCATCCATTAAGGAAGGCAAACGCATCGAAAAATATTCACCATTTGGCGTGGCTGCAGTAGGCCCGTAGATGGAGGTATAGGCCGTTTTATAAATAGGGAATGGAATGCCCTTGATACTTAATTTTATTTTTCTTTTTTCAAGTGTGAGCCATTCACCATCTACTTTATATTGTCCTGGATGTTGCTTATCGGTTTGCAATTGATATACATCTATTTTATCTTGCAAGTTCACCGTATGTGCCCAAGCCAAGTTGGGGGTAACACCATGGAATATCAATGGTGCACCTGGAAACAATCCTCCTAAAATATTCCAGCCTTCTTCACTTTGAAGATGTGCTTCATAAAAAGCAGTAGCCCCTTCAATAGGTTGATGCGCATTAATAAGCAACATGTTTTCGCCAGAAGCAGATTTGCTGGAATGAACTGCAATAGAGTTGCTGCCTTCTCCTTTTAAACCAGGCAAAGCATCCATGGTACCATTTAAGATTTTTGGCAAAGCTTTATCCACACCACAAAATACAGCGACTGAAAAAACAGTAGCGGATAAATATTCTTCTATCGTAATTGGAAATACATTTTTATTAAGCAAGTCATTAGGGTGTGCTTTTGCATAAGCTTCTAAACCTAACAAATAGCCTCTTACCAATTGTAAAAAAGCAGGGTCCATTTGATCTATCTGTGCCATTACAATTGCTTTGGTATTGAGTAATCCTACTACATAATCAATTGGCGCTCCTTTTTTTCCAAGATAGGTAGCCAATTTTCCTTTACCAGTAAGCAGGAGGGTTTGAATGGTCGTAAAATCATCTTCGGCATGTGCCCAAGCCAATCCATAGGCTACTTCTGGGTCGGTGGGGGCGAAAATATGGGGAACGCCATACGCATCACGTGCTATGGTAATTTTATCGGTTCTTATTATTGGGTTATTTGTTATTTGTGCAGAGGCGAATTGAAATAGGCATACAAAAAGCGATAAAAAAAAGTATCTCATGGTGGAAGGGTTAAATTTGTTCAAAATTTGAAAGAGGCTGTGTTTTTAACAATGATTTTAGTGGTCAATAAAATGAAAGCTGTAATTTATAGAAACTATCTAAATTTGCCATAGTTAAATACATTTAAAATACATAACAATGATGGAGTCTAAAAGGTTTGGTTCTAAGAAGGCATTGGTTGATATTGATGAAACCATCTGTTTTTATTCAGACAAGCGGGTATATGAATTGGCCGAACCCAATTTTGAACATATAGCTAAAATTAATAAGTTATTCGAGGAAGGCTGGCATATTACTTATTGGACGGGTAGAGGGGAAAGCTCAAAAAGAGATTTAAGAGCATTAACACTTACGCAACTCAATCAATGGGGATGCAAATTCAATGAATTAATTACAGGCTATTGTCCTAATGGAGGTGCTACCAAACCCAATTTCGATTTGGTCATAGACGATAAAGCAAAAAGAATTGAAGAAATCTAGCCTTTAATTTGAGCAGTGCCTTTAATAAGGCCGCGGCACTTATGCGAACCACAATGGCAGTTAAAAGGTTCCATGGTTTCATCTAAGAAACTACCATAATCTAAAGTAAGCTCTTCTCCTTTTTGTATGTCTCTATTGACATATAAATTCAATCCTTTGTAAGTACAATTGGCGTCACAGTGATGGTTTTGTGGAGACCATTCTTCGGGTTGTAAATCCCATAAAATATATACTTCGGAACTAATAGGGTAGGCGTATCTTCTAAAATTTAATTTTTCTCTTTCGTCCCAATTTTCATCTACAAATTTTTTACTTACAATACGTTGTGATTTTTCTTCTCCTTTAAACAATAAAGTATTTTTTGGCAAATCTCTTTTTGCATACATGCCATAACCAGCAATAGCGTTGCCTTTGATGGTAAACAATTTTTCTTTTCTACGATACCTAGACATACCCTCAATAATAATTCTTTCTAAGAAGCCTCTTTGTCCAATGCCGTCGTGCAGTAAAATATAATCTGCTGATCCTTCATATCCTTGCGCATAAAAAACAGAGCAAGTAAAATTTATTTCAAGAAAGAAAATTTCTCCTTTATCGTTCATTCTAAAATCCATTCTTCCATAACCAACCCCATTAAAAGACATAAAAACTTGCTCTGCAATACTTTTTAATTTATTGGCTAAGGCAGTCTCATTAACAGGAATATTTGCAGTTGGATGTAATTCGGAAGTTTTTAAAGCATAGGTTTTAAAACTAAACCCCTCGGGGAAAATATATTCGACGGGCACAAAACTGGTACAGGTTTTACCATCTGCATTGCCACAAACCAATACTGTAAATTCGCGACCAGCAATGTATTCTTCTACCAAGGCAGATCCAAATTCGTTTACTATATTCTTTACCTTCACCAGTAGGTCTTCGATGTTGTTTGCTTTAGAAGCATCATCCACGCCTAAGCTGTCTCCGGCTTTCGCAGGCTTAACAAATAAGGGAAATTTTAAATTACCTGGCAATTGATGTAAGTCTTCCAAAGATTCTATAAGTATATGCGCTGGGGTAACAACATCCTCACAAAATGCCAAGTACTTCATGATGGTTTTAGGCGGGTCATATAAGTTGGCATTGGGCCCGGTATAGGGCAATCCTAATAAATCCATGCTTATAATGACATCAATAGAAGGCACTTCCCATTCCAAATAACCTTCACATAAGTTAATATAGATATCGTAGTTTTTATCTTTTAATTCTTTTAGCTGTTGGTAGGTCGTTAACTTATTTAGATAAATATGATCGATACCTGCTTCGGGCATAATAGCCGACAAGTCTCTTTTGGGATCGTAATATTGATAATCAACTTTAGAAGTAGTGTAGTCGGGTTGAAGGACGCAAATTTTTAAGTCTTTAAAACTTTCAGGATGATTTAATTGGGGAAGCGGGCGCATAATTTTATTTTTTTCTTCTTGCAAATGCGTCGTTAATAATATGTACTACCAATTCGGTAAAACTCTGATTCGCATATCTCAAAATGGCACCAATAGAAGTAAAGTTTTCATCTTCACTGATACCGCATTGCGCATTTACTTCTAATACATAGGGGATACCTGTTTTGTTGTCAATTCGAACGTCTACCCGGGTATAGCCTGTACCATTCACAGCTACATAGGCATCCCAAGAAATTTTTTGAACCGCCATTTGTATGGCTTCGTCGCCTAGTTGGTATTGATAAAAATTTTCTTCTTCAGGCATTGGGGTTTCTTCTTCATATATTTCCCATAAGCGATCAAAGGATAAAAATTTTTCTTTTTCAGGAAGTGAGGCATGAAAAACTCTTTCAATGGGAGGATAAATTTTTGCATATTCTGGATGGGTATGACTTCCTACAATCATCACCGTATATTCAGGCCCTTCAATAAATGATTCAGCTAGAATTCCGTCTGTCACTAAATTCCAGCCTCTATAACCCTCAAACATTTTAGTTAATTGAGTTTTTAATTCGGAGGGCGTTTCTACTACATTTTTTACACCAACCCCCAAGCTTCCACCAGAAACAGCAGGCTTGACAATTAATGGGCTACCTAAATTTTTAAGCAATTCTTTTTCATTGATGTCATTGGTTCTAATGGCTTCCCATTTTGGCGTAGCTACACCTGCTAAATCAAAAGCTTCTTTCATAGGAATTTTAGAAGTAGTGATATCGTAAAAATAATCGTTGGCACCAGTATAAACCAATTGCTTAGCATCTAATGCTTTTATAACAGACACGCCAGGCGCACCATTTATTTCGTCTCCGTCACATAAATTTAAAACCACAGGAAAATAAATTCCTTTTTCTCTTTCATGTGCAATTTCTTGTACAATGGTTTTGTAACTATTTAAAGAAACAGGTTGCCATTTCCAAGGCAATTCTAATTGTTCAAAAACTCGTGTATATTCTTCAATACTTTGACTAAAGTCATAATAGTACGCCAAGTTAGGATCCGGATTGTCCAAGGCTGGGGCAAGTACCCACACTTTCAAATGTCCTACTGGAACAAAAGGGTAAAATAAGTTACGAATTGATGACAACGCTATGTAAAGGGGTTAGTATAATATTCAATAAAGTTATATAATATATAATACTAACAAATAATTATAAGGTTTATTTAGTAACTACTTGTTTCTATCATTTTGATTTCATTTCCTTCCACCCAATGCTATATTAGAAAATACGTGAATGGGCTGAATTACCATGATTTTAAACGCCATTTATAAAAGATATTAACTTGTATATCAATAGGTTATAAAATTATTGTTTTATTACAGTATCAATCATCAAATCAATTATGTATGCAAAGTCAAGTAATTATATGCGATCAACAAAATGTATATGCCATGGGATGTGGCTTTCTTATTAAAGAGAATCCAATGTTAATGGGCTATCATATCATTAAAAGTTTAAAAGAATTAGATGATTGGTTGGAAAATGAGCAAAGCCAAAAAGCATGTTCCTTGCTTTTAGTGGTGGACAGTTCTTTATTTGATTATGGTCATTCCGAAGCCATGGCCCAAATACGTGCACTAAGGGAAAAGATGTCGATTATGGTAGTATTTAATGAGCAAGACGATGCCCATTTGTATCAACTCATTGACAATGGTATAAATGTTGTTATCTCTAGAAATGTAACAAGACAAGAATGGTCCAAAGCTTTAGAAATGGCCCGACTCAATAAAATATATTTTTGCTCTATCATTTCAGACAAAGTGTTTGCCATGGTCAATCATATGGAGAAAATTAAATTGACCGAAAAAGTACATCAACTTCATACTTATGATAAGTACATCTTAGTGCGTATTTGCGAAGAAGCTTCTAGCAAGCAAATTGCATATGAAGTAGGGCATAGCAAAAGAACCATTGAAGGTCATCGCACTAAAATGATGCAAAAGTTAGAAGTTAAAAATTTAGCGGGTTTGGTAAAAGTGGCATTTATCTCAAAGTTGTATGATCATTACCTAGTGAATCCAGGTTTGTATGATATTACTTCATGTGCTAAAACATCGTCTTTGTAAAAGTGAATGGTTTTAAAATCACCTGCAATATACTTTTGAGCTTGGTCTGTGAAATGAGTTGAATTGGCAAAACGACTTTGACCTCCAGTAATAATTGTTTTTGCTTCTAGTTTTTTTCCAAAACTAACTGCTGCAATAAAACTACTTCCAGAGTAACCGTATCTTTTATTGGTATTTTCTTGTCTTTTACTTTCAAATGCAGGCAAAGTACCCCATTTGGAAGAAGCTTGACCCACAGCGATACTAGGCATTTGGTCATTAAATTTTTCACCCGGGTTCACCCTTTGATATCTATTGATGCTGCCCCAAGTAATTTCCCAAGAACCATATAATTTTTCAATTTGAGTCAATGCTTTATTTAATAATTCTAATTTTTTTTCATTGGAAACGGCAGTAACCATTCGTTCATATTTTTTCCATACATGCGTACTTGTTTCTTCTGTTGGAGCTGGCGGTAATTCTTTGCTCCATTCGGTAGCCCACTCTATTGCAATGGCAGTTGCAATAGAAGCAGTATCTCCATCATGATTCCAGTTACTTAAATATTGAATGGCTTTCTTTTCTTTTTCATTTAATGAAACTGTTTTTGCATAGGCTAAAAACGAAGGAAGTAAAACATCAAAGGCCGACATGTGCCTGTTGTAGCCAAGGCGTATCAAATCATCTAAACTTATTTTATCTATTTTTTCTAATAATGTAACTGCTGTAATGCCTCTTCCATTTTCCCCATCTGGCGCCATATAAGATGGATAATTTTCGGCTTTAGGGCTTTGGATACCCGCCACAGTAAAGGGAGTTGCATTGCAATTTTGCAACCAGCCATTGGATGGATTAATACTTTGTACAATTTCATTTAAGGGGTGCACCCCATTCCAATTGGTTCGCTTAATAGATCCGTCTACAGGCAAACTATAATTGTATGTGGGATTTCTTTTGGGCATAAAATTTCCATGCCAATAGGCGATATTACCGTCTCCATCAGCGTAAACAGTATTGTTGCTATTGTTGGCTAGTAAAGACAATGCTTTTTGATAGGATTGAAGATGCGTGGCTTTGGTTCTGGTCCAACATTCCAACAAAGCGTTTAAAGAACGATTGTTTTCTTGAAGACTTAACCATTTCCCATTTTTACTTCCCATCACTGGTCCGTGAATTGTTTTATAAGTAATAAAAGACTTTGATTTTATTACGCCCCCTTCTGTATATTGTAAGCGGATGTTTCTTTGTGCTACTTTTTTTTCTTCATTTTCGTAGATGGAGACCCAACCTGTAGTATTTTTTTTCATTTTTTCTTCATATACATCGGCCACATCGGCATAGCTGCTGGTATGCATCCATCCACAATGTTCATTAAACCCTTGGTAAATAAACATTTGACCCCAAGTAACAGCCCCATACACATTTAATCCTTCTTCACTATTCATATGCATTTCAGATCTAAAATAAAAAGGCACATGTGGGTTGATGTACAACAATGCATTTCCATTTTTACTATGCATGGGTGCAATGGCAAAACCATTGGATCCCGTACTTATTTTTTCTTCAAAATTGGGAACGGTATGAATGGCTAATTTATTTTTATCGCCATAAAAATTAGCTACGTCTTCGGTTTTGATACCTCCAGTTCTTGTGGGAGAAACACTTCCATCGGTCCACATCAAATGATACCAGGGCTTAAAATAAGTAATTACTTTAGGATGTATTTCGGGGTGTTTGTATAAATAATAATTTAAACCATCTGCATGCGCTTGTAATAAATTTTTAAACCAAACGGGACTTTTGTTAAAATCTTTAATGGCTTCCACGCTGTCTTGTATTAAACGCATCATTAAATCTTCATAAATAGCATTCGCTCCAGCTACTTCGGCAGTTCGACCAAGCATTTCTAAATAGTTCAATTCAATTTGAGCAAAATTTTCTTCGCATTGGGCATACATTAAACCAAAAATGGCATCGGCATCGGTCTTTCCATAAATATGTGGAATATCCCATTCGTCTCTTATAATATTTACTTGCTTTGCGTGTAACTCCCACCGTACTTTATCTGCAGCTGTAGTTTGTTGACCTTGTAGATTACTGGCAAAAATGGCAACCATCAAAATAGTAAGCAAGCTAGTAAGGGTATTTTTTTTCATATTGGTAAAATTATATCAGCAACAAAATAGTATTTAAAGTTACACATAAAAAAAGCACAAACATTTTCGGTTTGTGCTTTTATATACAGTGTAATATTTTTTAAATGCCCCAAGTTTTTATAATTTCTAGATTTTTTTTAGCGCATTCAAGTGGTGCAAGTCCTTGGTAAGACTCTTGTTCAATAATAAAGTGAACAGCGCCGCCCATTTTTTTAGCCAACAATGCAATTGATTTTGGATCTACAACACCTGTGCCTAGAATGGTGCTTTCGTATCCATCATTCATTTCTCCTTTTTCTGCTTTAATTTCATCTTTAATATGTAAAGATTGAAAACGACCAGGATATTTTTTAACCCAAGCTGCTGCCCTTCCACCAGCACCATACATATTGCCAAAGTCTAATTGATGTATCACTAATTTTGGGTCGGTATGTTGTAAAATGATGTCATAGAGTAAGCTACCATTCATTTTTTCTTTAAATTCGAAATCATGATTGTGGTAACCAAATTTCATTCCATTTGCTTTACACAATTCTCCAGATTTATTAAAGATGTCTAATTGCAACATCAATCCATCATAGGTTCTTCTTAATTTATCATCTATAGAAGGACTAATCACATAGGCCTGACCTAGTGTGGCTGCATCTTCTACGGTGTATTTCCATTCTTTAGTAAAATCTTTGCTACTGTTGTCCCAATGTGCCGAGGTCATTACCGTATGGCCACTTGGCATTTTTAAACCTAAGCCATCTAATACTTTCTTAAACTCTTTGGCCGTCCAACCATACAATTTACGATCTATATAATTGGCGTGTTCTACATATTGATAACCCATTTTTGATAAAGCAGTCAATGTTGCCAATGGATTTTTTTTCATATCCTCTCTCACAGAATACAATTGAATGCCAATCAATCTATTGGCCTCTGCTGGTACATTTGACCACAAGAAATTGGGTTTTAAACTAGCTCCTACAATGGCAAGAGATGCGTTTTGAATAAATTTTCTTCTGGTGTTTTGCATAACAATTGGTTTTATAAATAAACTTACAAAATATTGACGAATTGGGGCCTAAAAAGGATAGGGCAGTTTGGGATAAAAACCATACCCATCTTGTGGGAGATTTATATTTATCTAGCTTTATTGAATACATTAAACCCAAGGTGCCAAAATGCATCAGAATAATATGGGCTCAATAACCCCTGTTGCCACTCATCCTAAACTAGTTAGTTTTCCCAAAAAAGCCATTTTAAATGGTATTTTTGGTATTCAATAATGACCAAATTACGAAATACATCGTACTTATAACCGAATGACAAATATGAATATTTATAGATCCGTCTTACTAATAGCTGCCTTTTTGATAGGTTTTGCGGGCAAGGCTCAGAATTTTCAAGTACAAGGCAGTATTGTAGATAGTAGTGCAAAAAGAGCATTGCCTTATGCAACCATTTCCTTGGTGAGAGCAAAAGATTCTTCCTTAGTTTCCTTTACTAGAAGTGATGATGACGGAAAATTTACTATTAAAAATATGGTGGCTGGTAAATTTTTACTCTCTATCTCCTATGTGGGGTATCAACAACAATGGGTAGCTTTTAAAACTGGCACCAATCCAACCATCAATCTTAATAAAATTTATTTAGAAGATGCTAATAAGATAAGTACTGTTACCGTTACCGCTCGCAGGCCTCCAGTAGTTATTAATGGTGATTCCATAGAATTTAATTCCGAAAATTTTAAGACGGTACCCAATGCAGTGGTCGAAGACATGTTGAAAAAAATGCCAGGCATAGAAGTAGACAAGGCTGGTGCGATTACTGTAAATGGAAAGTCTGTAACAAAAGTATATGTAAATGGGAAAGAATTTTTTACAGGAGATCCTAAAATGGCCACTAAAAATTTACCAGCAGATGCCGTAGATAAAATTCAAGTATATGATCGCAAATCAGACCAAGCGATGTTTACGGGAATCGATGATGGAAATGAAGAAACTGCGATTAATATTAAAACAAAAAAAGATCGCAAGCAATCTACTTTTGGTAAATTAAATGGCAGTGGCGGCGTACCTGGCCGATTTGATGGGCAAGGGAATATCAATAGAATTAACAATGACCAACAGTTTTCTTTAATTGGAACTGCTAATAATACCAATCGTCAAGCTTTTACCAATGGAGATGTGTCTAATTTTTCAGGTGGCGGCGGTGGTGGCGGCAGAGGTGGCGGCGGAATGACGCTTAATGTTTCAGGCGGCGGTGGCGGTGGTGGATCAGATGTAAGTTCTCAAGGCGTTGCCAATACTTACTCTTTGGGAGGTAATTATTCTGATGTATTGAATGATAAAAAAATGGATTTTAACACCAATGCCAATGTAAGTGATGTAGAGCGCAATAATATTAGCAATTCCTTTACTCAAAATTTAACACCAGGTAATTTATTTAATAGAACGAGTAATTCAAATAATACCACTAGAAACCAACAAGAAAGATTAGGCATGACGATTGACAATAAGGTTTCTGAAAATTTTTCTTATAAGTATACCCCCAATATATCTAATCAACACAATACTTCTTATGGGGTGTCATCTAGTAGCACTTTGTTGCCCGATGGTACAGTAACGAATTCAACCAATACCAATTCAACCAGTGTGTCGGATGCAGTTAATATTTCTAATACCCTTTTATTAAGAAAAAAGTTTACCAAAAAAGGGCGTACTATTTCTTCTACCCTCACGCAAGGGTATAATAATTCAAGTGCCAATAGCAGTCAATATACCGATCAACTTTATTATAATTATGGCATTAAAACCAAGGACTCTATTTTAGATCAAAAAAGCACCCGCAAAGGATTGACCGAATCTTATTCTGTCAATATCGTATATACCGAACCATTGGGTAAAAAATCCTTGTTGGAATTCAATACTTTTTTAAATAAAAACAATGGCAACACCAGTAAAAAAGTATACGATAAAAACGCAACCAATAATTTATACGACGCCTTAAACACAAGACTTACCAACGAATACAATAGCGAGTATACTTATGCGGGTGGTGGATTGAACTTCCGTTTCAATCAAAAGAAGTATAATTTTACAACAGGTTTTTCACTACAAGATGCCATATTAACTGGAGAAAATACAAGTGTTCATTCTTCAATTAGTCATGATTTTAAAGACATCTTGCCTTCGGCTGTGTTTGTTTATAATTTTTCACAAACACAAAATTTTAGATTTAACTATCGTACTTCTACCAATCAACCTTCTTTAACGCAGTTACAACCTGTTTTAGATCAAAGCAATATCAACAATCAGACCATTGGTAATCCTGACTTAAAAAGAAGTTATACGAACAATATTAATTTAAGTTATTTCTCTACTAAAATATTGGCACAACGCAATTTCTTTGCTTTGGTAAATGCACAGATCATCAACAATTCCATTGTGAATTATGATAGCATTCTTCCTAGTAGAGCCATTCTTTCTAAACCGGTCAACGTTAATGGAGGCTACCGAGTAAATGCCACTGCCAACTATGGATTTGGGGTTAAACAAATCTATTCTAGATTTAATTTTGGTTTAAACGGGTCCATCAGTAATAATATTTCCTATACCAATGCAGTTCTTAATACCACACTTATTAAATCAGTAGGTCCAAGTTTTACCTATACCTATTCTTTGGATGAAGTGTTGGATGTTAATTTAACGGCAAGACATACGTATAGCAATACGAACAATGCGCTTAATGCTGCATTAAATACCAACTACCTTACCAGAGTTTATGGCGCAGATGTGACCAATTATTTACCCTTTGATATGGTGTTAAACCAGACGTTTAATTATACTATCAATGAGGGTCGTGCTGCTGGTTTCAATACCGCTATCCCTATATGGAATGCTAGTTTTTCTAAATTTTTCCTACAAAACAAGCGAGCAGAATTGAAATTTAGCGCCTTTGATATTTTAAATAAAAATGCTGGAGTATCTAGAAACGTATCACAAAATCAAATTGTAGATCAATTCTACAATGTAATTAATCAATATTTCCTGGTTGGCTTTACCTATAGTTTACAAAAATCTGGCTTAGCAACAGGAAAAAATACCGGCGGGGGTCAAAGAATGATGATTAGAATGTAATAAATTGCATCATAAAAAATATTTTAAAGAGTAATTATGAAAAAACTTTTATTTCTATCTGCTTTAATTTTTGGATTAGCAACCATTGTAAGCGCTCAAATGAAAGAGGGCAAGATTGTCTACGAGCGAAAAATAAACATGTGGAAAATGATTACCGATCCGGAAATGAGAACAAGGATCCCAGAATTTAGAACCTCTCAATTTGAGTTGTTGTTCAATGACCAAGCCAGCTTGTTTAGAACGGTTCCTGATGATGAGGCGCCCGATCCTTTTGCCAACAATGGCGGAGATCGTGGAGGCGGGCAAAGATTTATGTTTAGAATGCCTGAATCTGCTATCTATACTAATTTGACATCACAAGTTCAATTTGAATCAAGAGCCATGTTTGAAAAAACATTTTTAATCATTGATACTTTAAAAATGTTGAAATGGAAGGTTTCAGAGGAAACAAAAACGATCGCTAAACATTTGTGTAAAAAAGCAACTACCTCTGCTCCCATGCAAGCTTTGAATATACGTATGGGTGGAGGCAGACAAGGTGGTGGTGCTGGAAGAAACAATGCAGATAGCGCATCAAGAGCACCCATAGTAACTAAAGAAACAGAAGTTACTGTTTGGTATACCGAAGAAATTCCTGCTTCTGTTGGTCCAGACAATTACTTTGGATTACCAGGCGCCATTTTAGAAGTAGATATGGACAATGGAAATACAGTTACAACCGCCAAAGAAATAAGTACCAAATATCCAAAGAAGGAATTGTTAGAACCTACCAAAGGAGACAAAATGAATAGAGCTCAATTTCAAGACAACATGAAAAAAATCATGGAAGACATGCAAAGATCAGGTGGTGGTTTTAGAGTTCGTAGGGACAATTAAAAAATACAATTATATTTTCCTAATAAAATAAGAAGTCTTTTAGACTTCTTATTTTATTAAATACCATTTCCAACCAATCGTTACAGTTCTAGGATCTCCAATATAATAGGCGTAAGCACTATTGCCACTAACACTAAAATTTTTGGTCGCCATGGTAGAATAATAACTATTGGTCGCATTTAAAATGGCGATCCAGCATTCTGATTTTTTAAATTGATAGCCGGCTCTAATATTAAAAATAGTAAATCCAGGATATTTGAATGCATTGGTTTCATCCATAAAATAATTGGATTGATTTTGCCATTCTAAAGAGCCGTGAAGGGCTATGGTAGGCTTCCAATACAAAGCCATATTGCTAAAAAATTGCGGGGCTGCGGTCATTTGATTGCCATCTACAGTGACCCCTTTGATTTGGGTATGGATATAATTGTGTTTTGCATTGGTAGCATTCCAATGCCATTCCCATTGATTATTTATTTTATATTTTATTTGGTACTCTATTCCTATATGTTTTGTACTACCCGAATTTTGATTCAGATTCACGCCATCGGTCTGTCTCACTGAAATAATTTCATTGTCTCCATTCAATTGATAGATAGAAAATTCTGTGTATAATTTAGACCATTGATACCATGCACCTACTTCTATATTAGTGAATTGCTGAGGCAATAAATAAGGCACTCTTACCGTATTGTATATTTCTGTGATCTGAGGTGGAACAAATCCTTCACTGTAATTCATGTAGCCACCCCATTGGTTTTGATTGTAAGTGAATCCCAGCTTAGGTGCCCAATTGCTAAAGTGATTGTTGGAGGAGGGCGTTCCGTACTTTAATTTATTGGTAAATAAATATTCAAAATCATCATAACGCAACGCCATATTCCAATGCAATGTTTTAGACAGGTTGGTGATGAAATTTACATACATCGCTTTATTGTTTATTTGGGTGGCGTAAGAAGTAACCAATGAATCCAACATAGGGTAACTGTATCTGGTGTATTTGCCAATGGCAGTGTCTTTAAAAATATCAATATAGTGGGCGATTAAATTTTGTTTTGTCATGTCTAAGTATCCGCCAATAATCAATTTGCTTTTAAGTTGATTTAAGTTCCATTGATGCTGAAGGTCTAAAACATAAGCATCGAAATGATTGCTATTTACTTGACCTTTGTATTTGGTAGGATTGGCCGTGGAGGCGATGGAATAGGTAGGATTTTGGTCCATGGTATTGTTGCGATACATCACATTAAGGGTAGTGCTGTTATTTTCATTCCATTGGTAAGCTAAATTTTGTCTAAATCGAAGCGCATTAATTTGTCGAAAAGTGAATGATTGCTGACTACTTAAGTTTTTTTGTGCAAAGTGAATGCTGTCTACCGATCCAATCATTTGTGTATAATAGTCAATGTAGTTAAGGGTTTGGTAACCTGTCCATTTCCCTTTTATTTTAAAATCCCTTCTTATGGTAATGGTTTTTTTGTTGTAATCTGAATAATCAACAGGGCCATTTTTTTGATCTGTATAAGAACTATTTATCATCCAACCTCCAGTGGTGGTGGGAGTACCATATTGTAATTCTACTTTTTTAAATCCTCCGTTACTCAACTGACTGCTCAAATTCAAAAGTGTTTTTGATGGAACAGGGGTAGATAAAAAATTGACCACGCCACCAATAGCTTCCGCACCATACAAGGCAGAAGCCGGCCCTTTAAGAATTTCAATGGAATGAATATTGCTGGTATTAATTTCAATCAAAGCATTGCTGCTGTATAAGCCACTGGTTCTAATGGGCATGCCATCTTCCAAAAAAAGATACAACCCTTTTAATGAAATGGGTTGACGAATGGCCATCATATGCTGCTCATTGCCAATGGTTGGCATGTAAACCCCACTTACTTTGTTCAATAAATAATCTATTCTTTGGGCTTTGGCTTCATCAATGATTTTAGGGCTTAATACGGAAATGGCTACAGGAGAAGCCGTTCGTTTTTCTTTAAGCTTATTGGCAGATACAATAATGGTGGTTAAATTATTATAACTAGTATCCTGTGCGAAGGCAGCGGAACTCCCTAAAATCAAAATACCAGCTATAAATTTTCTAAAAAAAACCATAATTGCAAATTTAGTAGTTATTTTAGGTATTCGGATTTTAGTTTAACTTATTTTAAATCAAAGCAACCTATGCGTAAAATTTTACTACTGCTCACATTACATTTTTTTATAGGAGCCAATGCGCAAGTGAAATCTTTGCGCGTGCAAGCCGAAATCATCAATGATGTTTTAGCAGATCGTTTTAATAATTTATTGCCTACGCTAATGGACAATGCCAATATGGATTGTTGGGTATTGATAACGCGCGAATACAATGAAGATCCTATTGTTAGGACCATGTTGCCTGCCGAATGGATTGCAGCTCGTCGTAGAACCATACTTGTATTTTATCGTAACAAACAAAAAAATAGCCTTGAAAAATTTGCTGTAGCAAGATATGCGGTAGGGAAGGAAATTAAATCGGCCTGGGATGTGGAGGCATTTCCCAATCAGTATGAGGCACTTGTTGCTTTGTTAAGAAAACTAAATCCAACAAAAATTGCCATTAATACCTCAGTAGATTATGGTCATGCAGATGGCTTGGACCATACAGAATACGCAGAGTTCATGCATGCATTGAATGCAAGTGAGCAGGCCAAAGTGGTTTCTTCAGAGCCTTTGGCTGTAAGTTGGTTAGAAACAAGAACTAAAAAAGAAATGTTGCTGTATCCCACTTTATTAAAAATTACACATGCTATTATCAAAGAAGGATTTAGTAATAAAGTAATTAAACCCAATGTGACTACCACTGAAGATTTAGTTTGGTGGTTTAGGCAACAATTAAGCGATAAAGGATTGATTACTTGGTTTCATCCTTCTATAGAGATTCAAAGAAGAGTAACCAATGAAAAAGACGAAGTCATCAGACCCGGTGATTTTTTACATGTTGATTTTGGAATTACTTATTTAAGATTGAATTCTGATGTGCAAGAGCAAGCCTATGTATTGTTACCAACAGAAAAAAAAGTACCTCAAAATTTACAAGCTGCACTTACTAAGACCAATCAATTACAGGATTTTTTAACCCATGAATTTGCTATTGGGAAGTCGGGCAATGAAATATTAAAGCAAGCTTTAACCAAAGCCAAAGCTGCAGGAATCAATCCAAGTATCTACACGCACCCCATTGGATTTCATGGCCATGCAGCCGGCACTACCATTGGAATGTGGGATATGCAAAACGGAGTTCCTGGCTCAGGAGATTATACCATGCATGCCCATACTTGTTATTCCATTGAACTAAATGCTACCCATAGCATTCCAGGTTGGGATAAACCAGTAAGAGTGGCGCTAGAGCAAAATGGATTTTTTAATGGAACTCAATTTGAATACATTGATGGGAGACAAACTATAGTCCATACCATCCAGTCGAAATAGCTTGGTTAAAAAATAAACGAATAAAAAAAACCTGCACAGATACATGTGCAGGTTTTTTTTATTGAAAGAGAATTTTTTATTTTAAGAAATAGTGAACAATTAAATAAGTAACTGCCGCCAAAATGCCACTTACTGGGATGGTTAAAATCCATGCCCATAAAAGGTTGGTGGTGACGCCCCATCTTACCGCACTTAATCTTTTGGTTGCACCTACCCCAATAATAGATCCCGTAATGGTGTGCGTGGTGGAAACAGGAATACCCATTTGACCTGTGAAGAACAAGGTGAATGCACCCGCTGTTTCAGCGGCTACCCCTTCTAATGGTGTTACTTTAGTTATTTTAGAGCCCATTGTTTTTACAATTTTCCAGCCTCCGCTCATGGTACCTAGCCCAATGGCTAAATAACAAGCTACAGGTACCCAGCTAGGCAATTGACTAAATTCCTGCATACTTCCATTGGCAATTAAAGCGGCACCAATAATACCCATTACTTTTTGCGCATCGTTACCGCCATGTCCAATACTAAAGGCGGCAGAACTAAATAATTGTAATTTCTTAAACATGTAAGCGACGGAATGTGCAGTAGGTGTTTTTATTTTCTCCACATATACATATACAATCATGAATAATAGTGCAGCACCTATAATGCCATATACAATAATTGAATTATCTGCTTTATCAATTTCGCCAGCAAATGCTTTTTCAATATTAAACTTGGTGATTTTTGCTTTTATGTTGTCGGTATTTTTGTCGGCAATTGGGTAAATTCCATTAATGACAATTAAAGCAGAATCTAAGTTTATTTCGCCAGCTAAATACAATTTTAAAGGTGCTTTGTAGCCTTCTGTTTTATCTTTAGCAATCGTATATTCTGCTTTAGCTATTTTGTCTTCGGGTGCTTTTGCTTCTAATACTAAAAAATCATTCGCGTTTCTAACAGCATCTTTTAATTTACTTACAGCAACACTTTTTAACCAACCACTGTCATTCGCAATAGCGGCAATTTTATCAGCGCTTAAATTATCAAAATCAGATAAAAAAGGAAGTAAGTGATTATAGGTACTAGTTGCTTTTTCTAATTTTTCTTTGTTTAAATTTAATGCTGCTATTAAACTACTATCTTCTTGTTTTTTTGTTAGTTCTTCGTTGATATTTGCAACTTCCTTTTGATATTTATCGATGCTATAAAATTTTTGTACATTTTCTTTAATTTTTGTATCCTCAAATTTATCAAACATTAAAACGGTTCCCGCAGTGGCAATGACAATAATGGCAAGACGCCACCAAATATTGCGCATAATGGTTACAATGGATATAAAAATAGAAATGATAATTCCAATAATAGGGGCTAAGAAAATAAATAAAATTGTTTTAACAATGGTATCGCTATCAACTACTTTAGCCCAAGAGAAATCAATTCCTTTAATCATCAATGCGTGTGCAATAGCAGCACCTGCAAACCCACCTATCAGGGTATGAGAAGAAGAGGAGGGAATGCCATACCACCAAGTAAGTAGGTTCCAAAAAATAGCAGCGAGCAATCCAGAAAAAATTACTGGCAAAGTAATAAAATCTTTATACACTGTTTTGCTAATAGAGTTGGCTACGGCATGGTCTTTAAAAATCCAAAAGGCTACAGAATTAAATAAAGCAGCCCATAGCACCGCTTGAAATGGCGTTAAAACTTTTGTGGAAACCACGGTAGCTATGGAATTGGCTGCGTCGTGAAATCCATTGATATAGTCAAATATTAGCGCAAGGGCTATAATGATAATTAATAAAGTCATCTTGAATAAATTAAGCGTACTTGATAATAATGGATTCGATTACATTAGACACGTCCTCAATTTTATCGGTGGCAATTTCAAGTACTTGGTATATCTCTCTTTTCTTAATTACTTCTTTAAAATCGTTCTCTTGTTCAAATAATTTTTCAATGCTCATATCAAAGATGTCATCTGCTTGATTTTCAATACTGTTTACCTTAATCATGGCTTCGGTCATCTCCTTAATATTTTTCATATTGCGTAAGCCTAGCACCGCTTTCTTCGTTTCTTGTGTGCCTTGTAAAATGAGTTCTGCTAATTTATGAATCCCAGTATCGTTCGGATTTACTTTGTAAAAATTAATTTTTTTAGCAGAAGCATATATATAGTCGGCAATATCATCTAAAGAAGAGGCTAGATAGTGAATGTCTTCTCTATCAAAGGGAGTAATAAAATTTCGCCCTAATTCTGTAAATATAGAATGGGTTAAATCATCATTTTTATGTTCCAAATTTTCAATCTGCGCTAAAATATTGGCTCTTACATCCGCGTCTGGCTCATTCACCATTTCTTTTAATTTAATCCCCATTTCATATACGTGCTCAGCTACTTCTTCGAATAATTGAAAGAAAACTCTATCCTTTGGTAAGAAGATTTTCATGATTGAATTAAAGTCCATAATAAGCGTTTTATTGGTTTAATAATGCAGCACAAAAGTCCCATTTTGAGCCCAAAAGGGGGGTGGCCCTATGTTACCAAATTGTTACCAAATGACCTCTTTGAGCGGTTTGTCCGAATACCCTCATTTTACAGCATTGCATAAAAAAAGAGGACCAGTAAACTGGTCCTCTTTCATAAATCCATAGCTTTCCCCCAAAAGCTAATTAAAATTGCATTTTTAAGTTAAGATAGGAGTTTAAATAAGTTACGAATTATGTTTCCTAATAGGTTATTTCCTATATTTGGGTATTAATCATGTTTTAACATTAAGTTAATTACCTATTTTTAAATTGATTATCAATGATTTATAAAAAGTATCTATTTTTAAGTATTTTTTCCTTATTTACTATTGCAACCGTAATACATGGGCAGAATACCGAGCTTCCAAATCAAATTTTTATCCCTAAAACTCCATTTTTAAACAAAATTCTTAGTTTAAAGGACCTAAAAACCAAAATATTTCTTTCTCCTAGTAATATAATTATTCCTACGACTGGGACTATTTTTAGTGGAACTGTTCAAGAGCTGATCAAGTCCAATGACAGTGTCTTTATTCTAGTAGAACGCAGTGGAGTGGTCTATTTATTGGATCCGGTGTTGGATAGTAACAAAACATATGGTTTTCATAGGTTGGATCATACGATTAACATCAACTACAATATAGAAGCCAACAACTTTTTATACCAAAATCACTTGTATAGTTATGGGGGCTATGGTTTTTGGAGATTGAATGGACAATTAAGGGCCTATAATTTTACAGACAAAGAATGGGATATTGTTCCAACGAACGATGAAATTATTTCTAACGGCTATAATTGGGTGAGCAAAAAAGAAGGTAAACTATTTGTCCCCTTTCAAACCATCATGAATGCGAGCATCAAGGGGACTCAAAATTCGCTAAGCTCAAGATTGTATGACAGCTATTATCTAGATTTAAATTTATTGGAGTGGAAAAAAATTGGAAGTTTCACATCAAAAGCGAAAAAATTAGTTGTTGATAATAATATTACCAATTCTTTTTTATCTACAGACAAAGGGTTTTTGTTTTTGCATAACGACGAAGCTTATTATTTTGATTTTTTAAACAATAAAATATTTAAATCAAATAACAGTGAATTAAACCAATACTTAATTAGAAGAACCGCCAATAATGACATTTTCTTTTACAATGATTCTTTATATAGCTATTCTACTTCCACAAATAGTTTTGATCAAAGAAGTTTATCCATGAAGGATTTTGGTGAATTAGATTTCCCTATATGGGGCTTGGAAAATGATTATTATTATTTAGCTATCGCATTAATAATGGTATTTGTATTATTTTTCTTTACCATTAAAATTTATAGGAGGAGAGTTAAGAAAAAAGTTCAGCAATCGAGTTTGAAAATATTAAAAACAAAAACTGTTGGAGAAGTTTTTGTGGGAGTAGAATTGTCATTGATACAATTGTTGATAGCATCTGCCAATAGGGATAGTCATGTTGAAATAGCAGAAATAAATCATGTATTGGGCATCAAGGATAAAAATATAGGGCTGCAAAAAAAGGTTCGAAGTGAAGTGATTAACACCATCAATGAAAAATATGGCATCATTGTTAACAATGAAATTCAACTTATTTCTAGTATTAGGAAAGAAGAAGATAAAAGATATTATGAATATTTTATAAATGAATCGGAGTTAAAATCCATTAAGAAAATACTAGATCGAAAATGATTTGTCACACCAGTGTCAAATTTTATCTGTTTTCATTACATTTCTAAATCAAATTCAACATTGCTACTATTGAATCATTGAGCTTTGTGGCTCGATGACCAAACTATCTTTTATATTTTTTCTAGTAACGCTATTTTTTTTCTCCAATAAGCTCTTAGGTCAGGTAAAATTGATCAATGATACCTTGTATTCTAATGGAGATAGCGTTGTGGTAACAGCTACCAGATCAGAAAGAAAATTAGGTAATATTACAGTTCCAGTGACCATTGTGAATGCCAAAATGATTCAACAAAATGGATCTTTACGACTCACCAACATTTTAAGCGAACAAGCCGGACTTACCCTTACCAGTGGTTTTGGTGCTGGGGTGCAGTTGCAAGGACTCAATCCAGATTATACCATTATACTCATCAATGGCGAACCCTTGGTGGGAAGAACTGCGGGTGTATTGGACTTGAATAGAATTGCCTTAGGAAATATTAAGAAAATAGAAATTGTCAAAGGGCCATCCTCAAGTTTATATGGAAGTGAAGCCATGGCGGGAGTGATTAATATTATCACAGATGCAAGTACCACAATTCCATTCAATGCTTCCTTGAGATATGGTACTTATAATACTGCAGATGCAAGTATTAATAATTCATTGGCTTCTAAAAAATTGTTTTATCAAGGGTTTTACAATTATTATACTACTGATGGTTACAGCATTAGACCTAATAGCAACAATAGAATCACTACTCCCATTACTAGCATTTCTACTAACCAACAATTTAAATACCTGCTAAGTGATCATACCCAATTTGTATTTAATACCAGATTCACCGATGAAAATATTAAAAGTGATATAGCTGTATCTAATGGGGGTGTCACCACTAATTCAAATGGCAAAGAACACAATACCGACATAAATCTTACCGGTTCCTTACATCATCAGTTTTCTTATAATTTAAAAACAAGTTTTAGATCTTATTTGACCAATTATATTTCTAATCAGGATTTGATAACCTTATCAGGAGCTCCCTATAACGACTTATTAAATCATTTGTTTCAACGTTTTGAAAATCAAACCGATTGGACTGTAAGTAAAAGACTCAGTGGTATTTTTGGTGTAGGTTCGGTATGGGAGGGTGTAAAAAGTAGTAGGTATGACAGCGAAAAAGTTAGAAAAAATAATACCATACAATATGGTTTTACCCAATGGGAATGGACGCCCATCAATAAATTTATTTTAATTGGAGGGGTGCGTTTTGATCAAAATGCACAATACGCATCGGCTTGGAGTCCGAAGCTATCTATGTTGTACAAAATAAATCTAAAACATAAAATTAAATTTAGCATTGGCCAAGGGTTTAAAGCCCCTGATTTTAGACAGCTGTATTTAGATTTTACCAATGCGGCTGCAGGCAACTATAGTGTTTTTGGTTCTGCCGAAGCCCAAAAAGTAATTGGGCAATTAAATGGTTTGGGGCAGATTGGGGCTTTGTTCAGTAATTTTTATTCATTAAAATCATTACAGCCAGAATCTTCTACAGGGATGCATCTTTCATGGGACTGGCAACCCAATCAAAAAACATTCATCAGTGTTCAAGCATTTAGAAATGACATCAAAAATTTAATTCAAGTAGAGCAAGTGGGTGCCTATATAAGTGGTGCACAAATATTTAGTTATTTAAATATTGGACGTGCATTTACGCAAGGTGTAGAGCTTGAAACAAAGTATCAATTTAATTCGCAATGGTCTTGGATTGGCGGCTATCAATTTATTTTAACAGGCGATAAAGATCAAATTGCTCAAATAAAAGCGGGTACGGTGTATACTCGAGATGCAACTGGCATGAGTAGTCGATTAGGCATAAGTGATTATGTGGGCTTACCAAATATTAGCAAGCACAAAGCGCAGATTAAATTGAATTATGTCAATGCCAATGGATTTTTTGCCAATGTTCGCTTGGTGTATAGAAGTAAATGGGCGGTTACGAATACCAACGGAAATGAAGTGTATGATAATGGCGACAGTTTTGCAGCTGGATATGTTTCCATGCATGCTTCCATTGGAAAAGAGTATGCCAATGGGATATCCCTACAAGTTGGAAGCGACAATATGACCAACTATGTGGATGCTGTTAACTTAGCAAATTTACCGGGCCGCAGTTCCTACTTTTCAATTAAATATCAAATCATCCATAAAAAAAAGTAAATCATGAAAAAAGAACTCACTCAAATCACCATCGTATTGTTATTTACTATAGGATTATTTTCTTGTACAAAATCAACGACCACTTCGGTTACTCCAACGGCTTCGGTAACCACTACCTATAAAGATTTAATGGCCGACACCGTATTGGGAATAGATCCTAACAGCGGTATGCCATATAGCGCAGGAAATTATACTTACTACAGTATTGAAAAAAATGCAATTATACCAAAAACGGATAGTGCATCCAATAAATGGGATTTGGCATTTATGTCTACTAGGATTTTAACGAATGGCGGTACCAGTGGCGGTGCACTAGGTGGTGCATTTATTTATACCGGATTATTTGATGACTTAAAAACGATTGCTACAGATTCTGTTTTTAAAACAGACAACGCACCTGTATCTTATGCCATCACAACAGGCAGTGGAAAAGGTTGGTATATCTATGATGGAATGAACAATTTAATTACTCCAACTCCAGGAAGAATTTTGGTAATAAGAACAGCTTCTGGCAAATATGCCAAGTTGGAAATTTTAAGTTATTATAAAGGAGGGGTTACTTTATTGCCCACAGCAACCGATGCAGAAAAATTAACTAAGCAACGCTATTATACTTTTAGATTTACTTTTCAACCCAACGGAACAAAAATATTTTAAGAAAAGTAAGACATTTATATCTTTGATGGAGTAAATTTCCCCCCAAAAGCTCCCTTCTGACAGCCCCTTTTGGGGCTGTTGTTGTATTTGAAGCAACTACTTTGCTTTAAAACTCCAAGTAAAATTAAATTCAGCAACTACTTCACCAGCTTCATTTTTACCAATGGATTTACAAATTATCGTTTTTCCTTCTTTAGTTGCAATGGCTTCATCCACTGCCGTTTGAATGGCCATTCCATCCTCGCAAGAAAATAATAAAACGCCCGTTGCTTTTTTTACAAAAGCTACTTCCATCTTCACCACCAACATACTCACTTTAGGGGTACGCTTGTATACCTGAGAAAAAGCCAACATGCCACTGCACATTTCTGCCGCCATAGCTTCTACTGCAAAGTAAACCGAATTAAAAGGGTTCATGGTAAACCAAGAATAGCGAATGCGCACTACACAGCTATCTGCATCAAAATGTTGCATTCTTAAACCTGCAAAAAATGCAGCAGGTAATTTCTGGAATAAGAAAAAACGAAACTTAATGGGGTTGGTAATAAGCTGCTTGAATATATTAAAGGAGTGGTTCATAGGTTAAATAGTAAGTTTTATAAAATTAGCGAAAATAGTCCAAACATGATTTCAATCATCAAAATCAGTGACTAGGGTCATACTATGCAATTTAATTCCGAGCAAATTTTGCAGTTGGAATTTTAACACTCACTATAAATGATTATTGTATGAAAATTTTTAAAATCGTTTCACTCTTTAGTTTCGTAGTACTATTTTTTATGTACTGTACAAAAACCGACCAAGTAGTTGTTTCGACTGCTTCAAAAAATACAACGGATTTACTTTCACTCAAAATAACCTTGGCACCTACGATTGATGGAGTCATTGATGGTAGCTGGGCAAAGGCTTCAAAATTAGAGATTACACCAACAGTTCCAGATCCAGGCAATGGCTTATTTGCTGGGTATATTGGTGATAAATATTTGGCCACTTTAAGGTCAATGTATGACGATCAGTATATCTATTTTTTAGCAGAATATGTAGATAAAGATCAAAATCAAAAAGTAGCACCATGGTTTTTTAATCCAACTACGCAATTGTGGACTAAAGAAAGTAGTGGAAATGTATATGATGCCAATGGCGTTTTAACAAGACAAGGATTTGGAGAAGATAAAATGGCTATGCTATGGAACATTGACAATTCTACACCTAAATTTATTACCCAAACATGTTATGCCAGTTGTCATGTATTTACACCTTATTATGATTATTCAACCGTAGGAACCTTGGTTGCTAAGGTTGGCAAAACTGCTTTGGATAGTTTGGTTACCAACCCCACTTTTAAATCTAATGCTGGAAGTGGTAATCATTATACCAATGGACCCAACGAAAAAATTGACATGTGGTGGATGCAACCTAGTAAAGGTTTAAGTTATGGTAAGATGGATGACAATTATCAAGACTATGCAGGCGGACAAGCCGTAACCAATTTAACAGGTGGCAATGCCAATGGAAGGCACGTAGATGATTTGATTGTGGGAAGTACTGCTACAGTGTGGCCTTTTAGACCGGTTTATACTGCTGACGCTACGCAAGGATCATTTGCAAATACACAAAATTTGAAATTAGATGGAACAGGCGCTACTGTTGCAGTTCCATTGTATGTAATACCTGGTTCATCTAGTAATTATATCAATATTGCTGATACTACTTCTAGCGGTGCTGCGAAAAAAGTAACCGCAGTTAGTTCAAAAGGGGTACTTACTTATACTGGAGGTACGTTAGATCCAAATACAGGAAGTGATTATCAAAGATTGGGTACAGATGCGTATAGTGAAATTGGTGCAAAATGTATTCCTTCTGTAATTGTGTCTCCTTTAAAAAATGGACGTGCTGATATTGATTGTGTAGCAGTATATACAGGGAAAGGATACATTGTAGAATACAGAAGAAAACTAAAAACCGGGGATGTATTAAAACAAGATATTGATTTTACAAGTTTACAAGATCAACCATTTGGTTTTGCTATTTGGAATAGGAACAACAATCAACATGCTATTCAACCTAATTTGATGCTTAAGTTTCAAAAATAAAATGGGTGTAAACGATAAAATGTAAAAGTATGTTAACCAAAAAAATAGCCATAATATCAGGTTTCGTTGCCCTTATGATGTTTGCTATTACAGGATGTTATAAAACTTCAACGATTGTTGTAAATCCAGGAAGTAGTATTACACAAACCATGAGTTTTAAAACCGATATTATTCCCTTATTTACTACAAGCTGTTCAAAAGCAGGTTGCCATGTAGCTGGAGCTAAGAATCCAGATTTAACCGAAGTGAATGCTTATAAAGCTTTAGTAGATGGAAGTTATATTAAAGCCAATGATCCTGATAATAGTGTTTTGATGTTGTGGTTGACAGGTAAGAAAAGTCCAGTGATGCCAATGGGTGCTGGTCCTGATGAAACAATCAATGCAAAAATTTATGCATGGATTAAACAAGGAGCAAAAAACAATTAAATTAATTCAAATGAAAAAAGCAATATCCTATACATCCATAGTTAGCTTAATTCGACTACCGCTACTTATGTTGGTGCTCGTTTTAAGTATTAATTCATTGATTGCACAAGACTCTACACAGGCCAATGCTCCTGTAGTGAAAAAGAAATCTTACGTCAAAAATACGTTTGAAGGAAACTATATTATAGACAATCAAACTGTCATGGTGCCCATCAAGGGAACCTTTGAATTTGATATCCAGCATCGTTTTGGAACCATAGAACATGGCTGGAAAGATTTAGGTGGCTTGTTTGCGAGTGCCAATATGTTATTGGGCTTTAGTTATGTTCCTGTTAAAGATTTGCAGGTTGGTTTTGGAAGTACCAATGACAGAATGCAGGTGGATGGAAATGTAAAGTATGCATTGCTAAAACAAACAAAGAATAATAAAATGCCAGTGAGTGTAACATTTTTTGCTAATTCAGTAATGGATACCAGAGCAAAAAGTAGTTCCTTGCCCATTGTAAATTTGCAAGATCGATTCAGTTTCTTTTCACAACTAATTATTGCTAGAAAAATAACTGAAAGTTTTTCTGTACAAGTGGCTCCAAGTTATTCTTATTTTAATAATGTGGAAGGCTATTATGATGACAACAAGGTTATTCAAGCAAAAACAAATAATGGGCATATAGCAGTCAGTGTAGCTGGTAAATATAAATTAACCGAAGGGCTTTCTTTAATTGCGAATTATGATCAACCCATTACCCAACATCCAATGAACAATCCAAATCCGAATATAAGTATGGGATTGGATATGAAAACAAGTGGACATGATTTTCAAATTTTTGTGGGTAACTATGGATATATTTTGCCTCAAAATAACAATGTATACAATCACAATGATTTCTCAAAAAGCCAATTTTTGATTGGGTTTAATATTTCAAGACTTTGGAATTTTTAATAGCGTGTTAAGGAAAAGCGCCTGCCCTTCTTTTGCAATGGCAGGCGTTCTTATTTTAGGCCATTTTTCCTAATTCGATAATATGACCAAAGTCATAATTTCTGCTGATAGGCATCATTTAACACAAACATTTATCAAACCAACTTTGTATCCTATTCAAAACCAAAAATTGTAACCAAATGAAAAAAATTCCAATCCTAACTTTACTCATTGTATTTATTACAAGTGCAAGTTTCACTTTATTACAAAATAAACCATGGGTAGTTCCTGATAAGGCTGCTAAAACTGCCAATGCGGTTAAATCTGATGCAGCATCTGTGGCTGCTGGAAAAGTATTATGGGGGCAACATTGCTCCTCTTGTCATGGTAAAACAGGTTTAGGTGATGGCAGTAAAGCCGCACAATTAGAAACCACTCCACCCGATTTTAGCAAAGCAGCAGTTCAAGGCCAATCCGATGGGGCTTTATTTTTTAAATCATCTGAAGGAAGAGGGGACATGCCAAGTTTCAAAAAGAAAATACCAGATCAAGAAGACATTTGGAATTTGGTGAATTACATGCGCACCCTAAAAAATAGTCAACCATTATAACAAATTTTATGTCAGAGCATTATCCTATACCAAAAGAAACTGCAATAAGAAGAAAATTAATCGCAGGGCTGGGCGTTTTAAGTTTATTTCCCATTTTGAAATTTGGCTGGTTCAATAAAAAGAAAGAAGTTATTAGCTGTGCTCCTGAAAAAGGCCTAAAGACAATAAAATTTTTAACGCAGGATGGCACCCTAGTAGAAGTAGATGCGTCAAAAATAAATATGGGGAAAGAAAAAATATCTAATAAGCAGTTACAGTCTTGGGTAAAAAAAGAACTGTAATCAAAAAATAGTTGAATGAAAACAAATCAAAATTCAAGAAGAGATTTTTTAGCGACTTCATTAATAGCAAGTGCTTCTTTGGTAGGCTGTGCTACAAAAAATCCATTTACAGCCGAAGAGCTACCTGATGTAAAACCTTCGGGAGAAATGGTAAAATTGTTATCGGTAGATGGAGAAATAATTGAAGTAGACAAAGCATTTTTAAAACCTGTACCTGAATTGCCAGCGGTAATGAATACCGAAGCAAGAGAAGGTATTACGGGTAAGAAATTTGTAATGGTCATTGATTTGTCAAGATGTAAAAGTGTCAAAAAATGTCAGACTGCTTGTAATCACATGCACCATATACATCCAGGACAAAACTGGATAAAGGTATATCCCATGCAGGAAGCAGAGCATACAGCACCCTATTGGCAACCCACTACTTGTATGCATTGCGATGAGCCACCTTGTGTGAAAGTATGTCCTGTGGATGCTACTTTTAAAAGAAAAGACGGGATTGTATTAATTGATAGTGATAGATGTATAGGTTGTCGTTTTTGCATGGCGGCATGCCCTTATTCCACTCGGGTTTTTAATTGGGAACAGCCTGTTTTAGAAAAAGAAATTGCAGAAAAACCTTATTCCTGTGAAACAAGTGTTCCTCAAAAGAAAGGTACGGTAGGCAAATGTGATTTTTGTCCAGATATGGTGCGTCAAGGCAATTTGCCACATTGCGTTTCGGCTTGTCCCAATGGTGTATTTATGTTTGGTGATTTATTAGAAGATACGGTTACCAATGGTGCAGAAACTTTTAGATTTAGTGATTTAATAAAAGACAAAGCTGGTTATAGATTAATGGAGGATTTGGGAACTAAGCCGAGTGTTTATTATTTGCCACCAGTAAATAGAAATTTTCCTTTTCAAAAAGAAAAAGGGCAATAAAGTTCGAGTAGGTAAGCATTAAGTTATATTAAAATTATTCAAAGTGGATAAGTTAAAAGAAAATCAAATTATCGAAGATTTATTACCACAGAAATTTGGTAAGCTTGGACGAATTTGGGTAGCAAGTTTAATTGCCGTATGTGCCTTAGGTGCTTTTGCATATGGTCGCCAATTGTATTATGGGCTAGAAGTAACTGCTATGCGAGATTATGTTTCATGGGGGATATACATTTCCAACTTCGTATTTTTTGTAGCCATCAGTTTGGTAGGCTCTTTAATTACTGCTGTGTTAAGATTAACCAATGTTAAGTGGAGTACACCACTTACTAGAATTGCAGAAATTATTGCGGTGTCTGCTATTACATTTGCTTCTTTGATTATTATTGTAGATATGGGACGCCCAGAGAGGTTTTACAATCTTTTTTTACATGGACGTTTACAGTCTCCCATTATTTGGGATGTAATTGTAATTACTACCTATTTCTTTATTAGTTTATTGTTATTGTATTTCCCTTTGCTACCAGATTTGAAAATTCTTATTGCATTTAAAGAAAGGAACGGAAAGTGGTTGCAAAAATTATATGTTTTTTTAGGTTCCTATTGGAAAGACAAACATGCACAATTTAAAATTACCGATAAGGCTATTAATATATTAGCCATTGCTATTATACCCGTTGCCTTCTCTATTCATACCGTCACATCTTGGTTGTTTGCTACTACTTACAGACCAGGTTGGGACAGCACCAACTTTGGTGCATATTTTATTTCAGGCGCTTTTTTAGTAGGGGCTGGCGGAGTAGTGGTGGCCATGTATATTTTTAGAAAACACTATAAGCTCGAAAAATACATTACAGATGATCATTTTGATAGAATGGGAAAGGTATTGGTGATGTTGGCATTGCTGTATTTGTATTTTAATGTGAATGAATTTTTAGTGCCTGCTTTTAAAATGAAAAAATCAGAAGAAGAACATTTATTGGGATTGTTTACTGGAGAATTTGCGCCTATATTTTGGTTTGCCATTTTCACAGCGATGTTTATTCCCATCTTTATATTGTTATTTAAGAAAGGCAGAAAACCATTGCCTGCATTCATTGCTGGAGTTTTGGTAGTGGTGGGATCATGGTTTAAAAGGTTTTTAATTGTAACGCCAACCTTATTACACCCTTTCTTGCCCATGCACGATGTGCCTGCCAATTATCATCATTATATTCCAACTTGGGAAGAGTGGGCCATTGCTGGCGGCTCTTTAGCAGGTGCATTATTAGTCATTACTTTTTTTGCCAGAATATTTCCCATTATTCCCATTCATGAAACCATTTTAGAAACAGAAAGCCAAGAGAATGAAAAACATTTTTAAAATAAGTTTATTACTATTCGGTTTAATACCAACATTTTCAAATGCACAAGCCATAGAAAAAAAGACTTTAGTGCTTGGCGTAAAATATTACAATGACAATAATATTTCTCAGCATTTAGTTATTCAAGCCAAGTCTAAAGTGGATGGTAAATTTCAAAAAATTGGAAACATTCCAGTTAAAGTATATATCAACAATGAAAACGATAAAAATAATTTTATTGGGACGGGTACTACAAGCGAAAGAGGTGAGTTTTTATTATTAATACCTGCAACTGCAAAAACAGCATGGACCAAGTCGGCCAATCAAAGTTTTGTTGCAATCAGTGCTGAAAGTAAATTGTATGAGGAGGCTAGAGGCGAAATTGCTATAACAAAAGCAAAAATAAAAATGGATACGGCAGATGGGAAAATAGTTAATGCAAAATTATTTGTTTTGACAGATTCTATTTGGAAACCAACGGCTGGTGTGGAAATGGTGCTTACAGTAAAAAGGTTGGACGGGAATTTAAATGTAAATGAAACGGCTACCTATACTACTGATACAGCTGGGGCAGTGACAGCGGAATTCAAAAGAGAAAATTTACCAGGAGACAATAAAGGCAATTTGATTTTAGTTGCCAATGTGATTGACAATGATGCTTATGGCAATATTATTGCTGAGACAATTGTACCATGGGGAAAGCCATTGGTATATACTACTAATTACAATCATCGCAGTTTGTTTGCACGAAGAGGGCATTCTCCTTTCTGGTTAGAGTTTTTGGCTTATGGCATCATTGCTGCGGTATGGGTGGTCATTATTTATTTAGTATTACTAATAAAGAAAATTGTTAAACTAGGTTTGGAATAGAATCGAGGTTTGGTTTTGATAAAAAAAGGCACTCCAAAAGGGTGCCTTTTTGAGTAATTGACCTAAATTTAAGACCAAAACCTAACGACTATGCCAAAAGGACTTCAAACCTATGATTACCTTGTTTTTATCCTGTATTTTTTGATCATAGCCAGTTATGGGTTTTGGATATATAAAAGAAAAAAATCAGCCACTGCAAATTCGACCGATTTCTTTTTAGCAGAAGGTCAATTGACCTGGTGGGCGATAGGGGCGTCTTTGATTGCTTCCAATATATCTGCCGAACAATTTATAGGAATGAGTGGGAATGGATTTAGATTGGGCATCGCCATTTCTGCCTATGAGTGGATAGCAGCTGTTTCTTTGGTGGTAGTGGCAGTATTTTTTATGCCAGTCTATTTAAAAAACAGAATTTATACCATGCCTCAATTTTTAAAAACGAGGTACAATGAAACGGTAGCAATGATCATGGCAATATTTTGGTTGTTCTTATACATATTTGTGAATCTAACTTCTATTTTATATTTAGGAGCCATAGCCATTAATAATTTAACAGGGGGAGCCAATTTTCATTTAATCATGATAGGCTTGGCAGTCTTTGCTTTATTTATCACCTTAGGAGGAATGAAAGTAATTGGTTATACCGATGTTATTCAAGTAATAGTTTTAACCATAGGAGGATTAATTACTTCTTATATTGCCTTAACAGTCGTAGGAGAAAAATTTGGTTATGGAAGCAATGCGCTTGCAGGGTTCAATCATTTATTAAAAGTTGCGCCAGATCATTTTAAAATGATTTTTGACAAACCAACAACAGGGGCTACTCAAAAACAAATTGATGATTATTCAAGTTTGCCAGGGTTGGCGATGATGGCTGCGGGTATGTGGATAGCCAATTTAAATTATTGGGGTTGCAATCAATACATAACACAAAGAGCATTGGGCGCCGATTTAAAAACAGCAAGAACTGGAATTTTATTTGCAGCCTTTTTAAAATTATTGATGCCTATATTAGTCGTGTTGCCAGGTATTGCTGCTTATGTATTGCATCAAAATGGGGAGTTGCAACAACAAATGTTAAGCAATGGCGCTTTGAATCAAGACAATGCCTACTCTTCTGTGGTTGGATTTTTACCCATTGGCTTAAAAGGCTTGTCCATGGCGGCTTTGACAGCTGCGATTGTGGCATCATTAGCAGGCAAAGCCAATAGTATTTCAACCATTTATTCTTTAGATATTTATAAAAAATACATTAATAGAGCCGCATCCGATCATAAAATAGTTGCAACAGGACGCATTATGATTATAGTTTCTTTAATTATTGCCATTGTTATTAACTGGCAAGATGCATTGGGTATTGGAGGCAAAGGAGGTTTTGAATTTATACAAAAATATACCGGTTATATATCACCTGCTATCTTCCCGGTTTTTTTACTTGGTTTCTTTTGGAAAAAAGCAACATCAAAAGCGGCCATTACTGGCATCATTGTAGGGGTAATCTTATCTATTGTATTTGATAAGTTTATTGTGGGATGGGCAGGACATGAAACCATTTTATATACGGCTTATTCTAATGGTCATGGTGGATTTGAAATTCCTTATCTAATTCAGATGGGATTGGTATTCGCCTTTACGATGATTACCATGGTATTGGTTAGTTTTATAGATACCAAAGGACAAACACACGAAAATGATTTAGTAGAAGATACCACCAGGTATAAATTATCCAATGAGCATTTGGCCATGATCATTATTGTATTGGGTTTGGTAGCTGCAATGTATATTCGATTTTGGTAAGACTTAATTTTTTGTAAAAAAAACTACGCAAAGTGGTTTACTAAAATGGCATCACATGAAAACGAAATGGGTTCATTTTTTTTCCTTCTTATTTGTTTTAACAGGGTCTTTGGAATTAGCTGCTCAAAATAAAAACCAACCTCCAGAAAAAACACAATTAATTACCCATGTGCAATTAATTGATGGCACAGGGAAGTCTGCCATACCTGCATCGGTAAGAATTAGCGGGAAAAAAATAGTTCAAATAGGTACATTAACGCCTGTGAAAGGGGAAGAAATCATAGATGGACAAGGTTGGATATTGGCACCAGGTTTTATTGATTCACATAGTCATCATTTTGGTGATCTAGATACGCACCCAGAAGCGATACCCACTAACAATCAGGGTATTACCACTATTATTATTGGACAGGATGGAGAAAGTTTCCCCATGGATACGATTGTGGCAAGAATGAAATTTCAGCCTATCGCTATGAATGTGGGTACTTATACTGGACAATCTTCTTTGAGAGAGGAAGTGATGGGTGAAAAAAATGTATACAGGCAAGCTAGCCAATTGGAAATAGATAAAATGAAAATTATTTTAAAGCGTGAATTGAAAAAAGGATCCTTAGGTTTATCTACTGGATTAGAATACGAGCAAGCTTTTTTTTCTAGTAAAGATGAAGTGATACAATTGGCAAAAGTGGCAGCTGCAGAAAAAACCAGGTATATGAGTCATATTAGAAGTGAAGATATTAGAATGACAGATGCGATTGATGAAATTATTGAACTAGGTAGAGTTACAAAAATGCCTGTTCAGATTTCACATATTAAACTTGCTAAAAAAGATGACTGGGGAACTGCAAAATTATTAATCGCAAAATTAGAAAAAGCAAGAGCGGAAGGAATCAATATTACTGCAGATGTATATCCTTATACGTATTGGAATTCTACTTTAAGAGTGTTATTCCCAACCCGTGATTACAGCAATCCAGTAAGTGCAGAATTTGCAGTGAATCATACTTTTGATGCGAATGAATCTTATTTGGTAAAGTACGCACCTGTTGAAGCCTATAGAGGTAAAACCATTGCTGCTATTGCAGCTATGAGAAATGAAAAGCCGTCTACAACGCTGATGGCATTGATTGCCATTGCTTCTGATTTTAAAGAAAAGAACCCCAATTTTAAAGGAACGGTAGAGGCCATTGCTGCCAAATCGATGATTGAAAAAGATGTAGCTGCATTTATCGCCTGGCCCAATGCCAATATTTGTTCTGATGGAAATAATACCGGTGGACATCCCAGAGGACAAGGTGCATTTACAAGAGTATTAGGTAAGTATGTTAGAGAAGATAAAATAATTTCACTTGAAAATGCGATTTATAAAATGACTGGCTTATCAGCAAAACATTTGGGCATTAAAGATAGAGGCGTGATAGCAGTGGGCAATTATGCCGATTTGGTATTGTTTAATCCAGCTACTGTAAAAGACAACGCCACCATTCAAGACAGTAGGGCTTTATCATCGGGTATAGAAATGGTATGGATCAATGGTCAAGTCACTTATAAAAATCAAAAAGCAACGGGGAATTATCCAGGCGTTTTTATAAAAAGATAAATTTAAATAAAAGTATAATAGTAGAAAGATGAACAATGCAATTGTATTAACCAATGGGTTATTAAAAGTACTAGATGCGAAAACGGCACATGGTTTAATTAGAGGTACAGAAAGATTTACCATTAAAGGGGTCATTGATTGTGCGGAAACTGCAGGGCAAGATGCAGGTACTTTGTTGGATGGAAAACATAGGGACATCCCAGTATTTGAAAATTTTAATACCGCAGCAGCATTAAAAGACATCCAGTATTTAGTAATTGGAGTAGCTACTGTTGGAGGAAAATTGCCAGGCGATATGTTAACTATTATCATAGAAGCCATCAACGCTGGTATATCGATAGTGAATGGTTTGCATGAATATTTAAATGAGAAACCAGCAATAGTGGCTTTGGCGAAGGAAAAGGGAGTGCAATTGATTGATGTAAGAAAGCCTAAAACAAGGGAGCAGCTTAGCTTTTGGACGGGGGATATTTATAAAGTGACCGCTCCTATTATTGCCGTGATAGGTATGGATTGCGCGATGGGTAAACGAACCACAGCAAGAATGTTAAGACAAGCTTGTGAAGCCAGTGGCATGAAAGCACAGATGATTTATACTGGACAAACGGGTTGGTTACAAGGCGGGAAATATGGTTTTATATTTGATTCTACTTTAAACGATTTTGTATCGGGAGAATTGGAAAACGCCATTGTTACTTGTTGGAAGGAAGAAAAACCTGATTTTATATTCTTAGAAGGTCAATCCTCCTTAAGAAATCCAAGTGGTCCTTGTGGCATTGAATTATTGATTTCAGGGAATGCTAAAAATGTAATATTGTTGTTTTCACCTAAGCGAAAATATTTTGACCACGATGAAAAATGGGGTAGGATACCAAGTGTTGAATCAGAAATTGAAATCATTGAAAAGTTAGGATCAAAAGTAATTGCAGTAGGTATTCATACCGAAGATTGCACTACCGAAGAAGCTTTTGCTTTTCAAAAGCAGTACGAGCAAAAATTAAATATTCCTATTTTGTTGCCGATTCAAGAAGGCGTAGATAAAATAATTCCCACATTAAAGACTTTGGTAAATAATTGAAATAATCTATCATGAAAATAGTTGCTGTAAGATCTTATTTAAAAAAAATGGCTTTGACCAAGCCTTACACCATTGCTTATAGTACATTTTCAGATGTTACTTTGGCGTTTTTTGAAGTGGAATTAGCCAATGGCATGATTGGATATGGATCTGGGAGTCCTGCTGGAGAAGTAGTAGGAGAAACCACCGACCAAACCGCCGTTAATTTACAAACCGATTTTGTAAAAAATTTCGTAGGAAGAGACATTCGACATTTTCAACAAATGATTTATGAAACGAGGAAGCATTTCGATCATTTGCCCGGAACTCAAGCTGCGATTGATATAGCAATGCATGATGCTTTTGCAAAATTCATAGGCATCTCGGTAGCGGATTTTTATGGTCAAAAAATAAAAGCATTGCCTACCTCCATCACCATAGGCATTAAAAGCGTACAAGAAACATTAGAGGATGCGGCTGGTTTTTTAAAATTAGGTTTTAAAATTTTAAAAGTTAAAATGGGGTTGAATGTAGAGGAAGACATTGAAAAAATTTGCAAACTTCATGAACAGCATGGCAATCAATTTATAATAAGAGTAGATCCTAACCAGGGATACAGTTTGGCAGATTTGAATAAATTTTTGGGTGCTACCAAACATGTTGGGGTTGAATTGATTGAACAGCCATTGCCGGTAGGAAAAGAATTGGCATTGTTGAATGTAGAACCTGCTTATCGAAAAATATTAATGGGGGATGAATCTTTAAAAGACCCTCAAGCGGCTTTAGAATTTGCCATTAGTAAACCATTTGGCGTGTACAATATTAAATTGATGAAATGTGGTGGCGTTATGGGTGCGATGGAAATTGCCACCATTGCCAACAATGCCCAAATTAATTTATTTTGGGGTTGTAATGATGAAAGTATTTTAAGCATCACAGCAGCACTTCATGCTGCTTATTGTTGTGCCAATACCAGATACATTGATCTAGATGGAAGTTTTGATTTAGCAGCGGATTTAGTGACTGGCGGATTTGAGTTAGTAGATGGTTATATGCACATCAATCAACAACCAGGTTTTGGCATTACAAAACTTTAAAGATATTTATTTAGAATACACTAAATTGTAATATGGAAGTATTAAAACCCAAAATTGGATTACGCGGTGCTACCTTTTTAGTGGTAAGTGTAATCATTGGTTCGGGGGTTTTTAAAAAAATTGCGCCAATGGCGCATGAGTTGGGTTCTCCTTTATTGGTTATTTTATGCTGGGTGTTGGCTGGGATCATTAGTTTGGCAGGGGCACTTTCCACTGCAGAAATGGCAAGTATGTTTCCTAATTCAGGAGGGGAGTATTTTTATTTTCAAAAAGTGTACGGACGTTTTTTCTCCTTCATTTATGGTTGGGCAAGTTTCACTGTTATTAAAACAGCTGCTATTGCTGCCTTAGCGTATATTTTTTCACAATCATTGAATAGTTTATTTCCTTTCCCAGTGTATTCGTCGGATGCTAGTTTTTTAGGCATCGCCTTATTGCAAAATCTATCCATCAAAGTAGTCGCCTCTATATTAATTATTTTACTCACTTTGCTTAATTACAGGGGCGTGCAATTTGCAGCCAAATTAAGTAGCTTCTTAACCTATTTGATGTTGATAGCTATTGTAGTATTTATTGTTGTGGGGTTGAGTTCTACCATTGGAAGTGTAGAAAACCTTACTCAAAGCAGTCGGCTTGCATCAGCACCTACTTTACATGGATGGAATTTAATGAAAGCCTTATTCGTAGCCAGTTTAGGAGCATTTTGGGGATATGAAGGCTGGAATAATATTGCCTACATTGGAGAAGAAGTTAAAAGTCCAAAACGCAATCTTCCTTTGGCTTTAGGAATTGGAACTTTAATCGTCATCGTTACGTATGTATTGTTAAATGTAGTTTTTGCAACTATTTTACCAATTGATTATTTCATGCAATTAAACAGCACGCCTAATAAAATAGCGGCTGTTGAAGTAGCAGGAAAACTTAGTGGACATCTTGGGATGGTATTAGTGGCCAGCTTAATTGTAGTAACTACACTCAACTCAACCAATAGTAGTATTTTAATGTCCTCCAGAATTATGTATGCCATGGCTAGGGATAAATTGTTTTTTTATAAAGCAGCTTCTGTTCATCCCAAATACAACACACCTGATGTGGCTTTATTCATTCAAGCTTTCTGGGCCATCGCTTTGGTATTTTCTGGCACTTTTGATCAATTAACAGATATGCTTGTTTTTGCTTCCTTTATTTTCTATGGAAGTACGGCATTAGGTGTTATTATTTTAAGAATAACGCATCCAGAAATAGAAAGAAAGTACAAGGTAATTGGTTACCCATTGGTACCTGCTTTCTTTTTTATCTTTTGTGTGGCCTTATTTGTAATGACCATTATCAATCAACCCTATGAAGCCATTTGGGGCTTAACGCTTATTGCTACTGGTTTTCCGGTGTATTGGTGGTTGAATCGTAAATAACTACTTTTTCCCATAAGTGTTCATAATTGTTTCTAAATTCATCATGCAAAGGATGAATTTGATAATGATCTTCTTCTTCGATAGAATCAAAAATACACAACAAAGAATAAGTGTAATCACTTACTACCACCTCTCTTTTGGAAATGGAAGGGGTGCCAATATGTAATTGTTGAATATGCGGGATTTTAGAAAGTAATTCAATGCCTTCTAAAAATTTATTTTTATCTGCTTCAGCATTCGGGTTCTTTAAATAAAATAGTACATGATGTACGAAAGTATTTTTTGGCAATATTTTGGTCATACGTTTTAAGGTTTAATTTTCTAAAATATGTTTTGCATACTCAAAACATTTTCTTGTTTCTTTTACCGCATCAGAATTAGCAGGAATGTCATATTCTAATTCAATTGAAACAGGGATTTTATATTTTTTATTTTTCAATAAAGTTAAAATTTCTTTGATCGGGGTATCTCCTTCTCCCCAAGGCATATTTTTTTCACCATTTACTTTATTATGTCTGTCTTTTAGGTGCATACTAGAAATACGATCATGCTTGGCTTTAATTAAAGCCAATAAAGTTTCCTTGGTATTGGCTCCTCCACCAGCAATGTAGTGGCCGCAATCTAAATTCATCGCATTGTAAGGAGATTGACTTAAAGCAATATCCCAAGCGGTATCGGTCGCTTGCAAATGTGCATGGTATCCTACATATACTTTGTGCTTTTTACCAAACTCACCCAATCTTTTAGAATGTTCGATATCGGTTGGAAGTTCAATGTTAACAGAACTGGCTCCTAAAGCTTTTGCCGCACGCATCGCATAATCAATTTCTGCATCGGAGCTCTTCATTCCCATAGCGGCTTCTGGTTTAAAAGCATAAATGGTTATTCCAGCATCATTGAACATTTTTCTTAGTTCCACAAATTTATCCATGGAAACATTTTCTCTCCAGCTTCTTGCTTTTGCACTTCTCTCTTCCATCATCTTTATAAATTCTGGAGGAGGCACCATGGGTTGTGCCTTTTGATTGGATGAAGGTGGAGGAAAGTTCATAGGAGGCAATACTCCAACTGGGCTGCCTGCAAAGGCTTCTGCAGGATCTCCCATTAATTCAATACCGCTGATGCCAGCACTTATACAATATTGAAGTAATTGTTCTACACTGCCAGGCATGCTTCTAAAGGAATAGGTAATGGTTCCCAATTGAACACCATTTATTTTTGAGTTTGGCTTTTCTCCAATATAGCCAAAACGTGAAGATGCCAATCCTGTTTTACATAAAAGAAGTAAACCCATTGAAGTCAAAGTACTTTGGTATAAAAATTGACGGCGGGAATTAGATTTGTTTTGGTTGTTTGAATTGGACATAGTAGAAATATTTTATTTGAATAAAGGTTTTATTAAAGTCAAGCAGGGTAAAGGTCAATTAAATTTTTATTAAAAACTAAAATTCCATCCACTAACTAGTGAAGCTGAATTATTTTGCCTTGTTCTGGGTAAAACAAAGAAAGACCAAGCAAATTGGCTTCCATCAATTCTTTTTTGATGTTTGATTCGCAATTGGCACAAGGTTTGATGTGGGTTACATAGATAGGCGTATTTTTTAAAAGTCCATCAGCGTATTTATTTAAAGAAATCATTTCTTGCATCAACAAACGGGGTGTCAAATGACCAAACAAGGATTTATCAGGGATGCTATTGTCAAAAGACACTTCTATAAAAATGGCTTTTAATTGTCCCGCTTTTATCTTTTCAGCTATGGCTTGCCATAATGCATCTAATTGTTTGCTTTTTTCAACTACATCTGCACCGGTATCTCCTAAGTATAAAACATAATTATTTTTATTGCGAATTAAAAATGCGGTACTCTCATAAGGTTTTACATGACTTAATACAAATGGGGTTACTGTAAGTTCTGTATTGGGTAGGTCTATTGCTTTGTTATTATTAACTGGCTGGTAAGTATATTTATTTAAAATTGGCAAATCACCTTCACTCCCAAAATTGGCCCAGCTTTTCCAAGTGAAATATTGGTTTTTTAAAACATCAATAACAGAAGGCAGTGCATAAATAGGTTTTGCAATATCATTGGGTGAGTTCATAATTAAACCAGCTACATGATCTAAATGCGCATGAGAAATGAAGTAGGCTTTGATGTATTTTTTTTGAATGTCTTCTGCATTTAACCCATAAAATAATTTAGAGGCTACTATTTTTTGTAATCCAGCATTGATGGTGCCAGCGTCCAGACAAATATAATTGTCCGAACCTGCAGCAGCTATCATATAGGCCGAAAGGTTGGATTCGTCCAATCCTCCCTTCACCCCAAGTGGTAGGATTGTAAATGAATTTGCTTTTTGAGCAAAGGGGTGTGTAAAAACGGCTATGCTAAATAAAAATGTAAATAGTGGTTTCATTATTTAAAGTTCAATTTTTTGATAGGGAATTCCAACAATTTAAAGCATATTTTTTTAAAATAAGAATAATTACATAAAATGAAGGGGCGTTAAATAATTTTAAATAATAGTAAGCCCAATCGGCCTTATTATTTCTTAGAAGCTTTACTTTTACAAGTATGAAAAAGGGTTTGTTTTTATTTATGTTGCTTGCTTCATTGAATGGAGTTGCTCAATCGCAATATAGTTGGAATGAGAAGGTACAAAAAACCTATGAGTCTATTAGTTCATTAAGAATTCCGGAAGCCAGAAAAGTAATTGACAAAGAATTAAACAACCATACCAATAATCTTTTTTATTTATTGTTAGAGAGTGGAGCCGATTTGTATCAATCTTTTTTTAATGAAAATCTAGCAGAGTATAATAATTTTTATCCACGCCTAGAGAAAAGAATAGATCTAATAAAAGCAGGCCCTAAAAATACGCCCTACTATTTATACAGTTTAGGATTATTGCATTTTCATAAAGCGATATTGGCAATAAAATTTGATAAAAATATAGAAGCTGTTTTAGACTTTCGGAAAGCCTATATGTTGTTTAAAGAAAATAAAGATTTGTATCCAAAATTTAGTCCCAACAATTTATACTTTGGACTATTAACTACGGTCATTGGGGCCGTACCCACCAACTATCAATGGATGTTAAATATTTTTGGTTTTAAAGGAAGTATTTCCAAAGGCAATGAAATGGTATTGGGATACATTAATAGCAAAGATGAGTATTCAAAAATGGCCATGAATGAGGCCTTGTTAATTTATCCCTACTTGGTTATGAATTTTGAAGGCAATACAAAAAAGGCTTTTGATTTTATTGAACATACAGGCTATGATTTTAAGAAGAACCATGTACATGCTTACATGGCTACCAATTTATATTTAAACCATCAGCAACCCCTTAAGGCATTAGACATTGCTACTAATATTGAACAAGGGGATGCCTATTTAGCCATTCCATTTTGGCATTATGAATTGGGCTATGTGAAGTTCTATGAAATGAAATTAGACCATGCAGAAAAAGAATTTACTCAATTTGTAAATAGCTTTAAGGGTAATTTTTATGTTAAAGATGCGTATGAAAAATTAAGTCTCATTGCGTATTTGAAAAACGATATTAAAAAAGCCAATGAGTATAGAGCAGAAGTACTGAAGCAGGGAAATTTAATATCGGAAGCCGATAAATTAGCCTATCAAAATGCAAAATCAAATGGATGGCCCAATTTATTGTTGTTAAAATCGCGCATTTTTAGTGATGGGGGTTTTCAAGTACAAGCATTAAAAATTTTAGCTGATAAAACCACCCTTGATTTTACTACCGAAGATGACAAAGCAGAATTCTCCTATCGTTTAGCCAGAATATATGATTTACTGGGCGACAAAGAGCAAGCGATAAAATTTTATAAATCAACCATTGAAAAGGGAAAAAATTCAAAACAATATTTTGCTGCTAGGTCGGCCTTGCAAATTGGTTTCATTTATGAGGATATGAAGGACTACACTACTGCCATTGTATTTTATAAAAATTGTATGGAGATGAAAAATACAGCTTTCAAAAATTCTTTGGATCAAAAAGCCAAATCTGGAATTTTAAGGTGTCATAAATAGCATTGTTTTGGCTATCTTTGCAAAAATTGATTTCTAATGAAGAAGGCCTTGTTACTGAGCTTATTGACGATGATTATTTTGACAAGTTTTGCTCAAAAAACAGAACGAAAGGGAGAATTTTATTTTTCTTGGGGATACAATAAAGACTACTATACCAATTCTAACATTTATGTCAATCAACCCGCTTTAAACAATAATTTTAATTTTAAAAATACGGTTTTAGCGGATCATCCGGGTTGGGATGAAGGGTTGTTTAATACTGCTTTAAGCATTCCTCAATACAATTATCGTTTCGGTTATTTTTTCGATAAAAATAAAGATTGGGCATTTGAAATAAATTTTGATCATACCAAGGCCTTGATTAAAGACAATCAAACCATTCACATGGTGGGCACCTATCATGGCGCTGCCATTGATTCCAGTTTTATTTTTTCAAAAAATGGAGAAGGCACATCCAAGAATTATTATTATTTAAACAACGGTGCTAATTTTTTATTATTCAATGTGGTAAAGAGAGAGCGGTTTAAAAGTTTATCTACAAAAAATATTACCATTGATGGTCTCGCTAAGTTCGGCGTTGGCCCACTTATCCCACACGTACAAAACTCTTTATTTGGGAAAGAGAACAACAGCAAGTTTCAATTTGGCGGATGGAATACTGGCGCAGAATATGTACTAAGAAGTACTTTTTATAAAAAGTTATATCTAGAATTTTCTGGAAAATTAGATTATGCTATGTACTATAACTTAGATGTGTACCAAGGCAATGCGCGTCAAAATTTTGGGACGCTTGAATTCATATTAAGCCTGGGATACAATATACCCATGGGTGCTAAAATTCCAGTAGCATCACATTAATCTAATTCGACCATAATTTTAATCACTTTAGCGGCTGGTTGATAGAAAGATTCGAAGACACTTTTTAATGCTTTGAATTTCACCCTATGTGAAATATAATTTTCGGGATGAATGTTTCCATTTTTAATATTTTCTATGACCCATTCAAAATCTACTCTGTTCGCGTTTCTACTACTCATTAAAGTAGTTTCTCTTTTATGAAATTCGGGGTGACTAAAAATAAGCTCCTCTTTTTGTAAACCAATTAATATATATTTTCCACCGTGAGCGAGGTAAAGCAATCCATTGTTAATGGCTTTCTGATTTCCAGTGGCATCTACTACCACGGTTGGCATTTCGTTGCGAGTAATAGATTTTAATTTTTCAAATACATCCTCCTCTTTTGGATGGATGGTATGTTCTATATTTAAATATTTTTTTGCAAAATCAAGTCGAGTCGCATCCATTTCCATAGCAATCACATTGGCTCCATGGATTCTTGCATATTCCATGGCACCCAATCCAATGGCACCTGCACCCATGATCAATACATTTTCTCCTTTGCGCAATTGAGCTTTCCGCATTCCATGCGCACCAATACTAAAGGGTTCAATCATCGCTAAGGTATCTAAATTTAAACCCGTGCTTTTGACAATACTATTTTCTGGCACCACAATGTATTCACACATACCGCCATCCATATGAACTCCAAAAACTTGTAGATGAACACAGCAATTTTCTTTATTACTTTTGCATGCGACACAATTGCCGCAATTAAAATAAGGGAGGATAGTTATTTCCTCCTCATTGGCACATAAAGAAGAGCCATTATGGTCTTTCACTATGCCTGCTAGCTCGTGACCTAATATTCTGGGATAACTAAAATAGGGCTGGGTGCCTTTATAAGCATGTAAGTCGGTACCACAGATGCCCACTCTTTTTACCTGTACTAAAACATCTCCCTTTTTTAGATCAGGGATTGATTTTTCTTCGTAGTTGAATAAACCAGGCGATTTACAAACAAGTGTATTCATTTTTTATCTAGTATAAAAGATTTCTATTGATATAAATTTAATCAAAATTATTAGTAATAATCTGTAATTGGAGTGTAATATTTTTATTATATTCATTAAATAATTTAAGGAGACCTACGAACGAATTAACTAGTATTGAATCACTCATTTTATTCAAAAAACGCCACTATGCAAAAGGTTAAATCTATATGGAGAAGTCTGGAGAACATATTATTTCTTGGTTTTTCCATTTCTATTTTATATGTTACTATTGGTTCATTTATCGATGGGAGTATCAAAAGCTTTATGGGCATGGGCTATTTAAATAATATGGCCGATCCCATCCAGAAAAAAATATATTATCAGTCGGTGATGGCCTTGCTTTCGATGCTAACTACTTTTTTCTTGTTGGTAGAAATAATCAGATTGTTTGTAACCATGAATCCTTTTAAAAATCTAAAGCTCAAGTTAAATCAATTAAAATTAAACTTACAAGGGCATCCATTTAGCAGTCAGCTCTCCATCATTTTCAAACGCATTCAACAAACTACTTTTATTACAGAATTCTTTAGAAGGTATAAATCTAATTTTTTAGCCAAAGTTTTTAATCAATATTTATCTAAGCTCATCATCATTTTTGTTTACATTGAAATGATGCCATTTTTTCAAAAATTTGCTTTGTTCACGGTACAAAAAAATTGGTATGGTTGGTTGTATGCGTATTTGATGTGGGAGCTTTCCTATTGGATTTGGCATTATGCAGCACATAGAGTAAGGTTGTTTTGGTGTTTGCATTCTCCGCATCATGCACCAGCCGAAATGAATTTAACGGTGGCATGGGTGCATTTTTTTGCAGAAGGATATTACACAGCAGCCATTCAAGTACCTATATTAATGATCCTGGGCGTAAGACCCGAAATGGTAGCTATTATATTGGTGATTGATGGTACTTGGGGCACTTTCATTCACGCAGGCGAAGATGCTTTTAAGAATGGGAAACTTGGGATACTTGAAAAAATATTTATCACGCCTTCTCATCATCGGGTGCATCATGCAAAAAATCCTTTGTACATGGACACTAATTTTTGTGTGCTCTTACCATTTTGGGATTGGTTATTTGGCACTTTACAGAATGAAAAAGACGAAGTGAAAATTGAATATGGTATTACAAGACAAATGGATGTAACTAATTTTATTGATTTTTATTTTGGAGAATGTATTTGTTTGTATAAGGATTTAAAACAGACCAAGGGATTAAAAAATAAATTAGCATTGGCATTCATGCCTCCCGGTTGGACACCAGAAAGTAGAGAAAAAACATCTATTGTAGTTAGACAAAACTTTTTAGTGGGTCAGGAGCAATTAGGTAAAACAAGCAGAGATTATATTTTAGAGAAGCTCAAAGCCTAAAATATTTTATGCTTAAATTGAAGCTATTGATACAATCTCACCCAATCTACAATCATGCGTGTAGGCAATTCTTTTGGGTTGGTTACTTTACCAGGCCAACTACCTTCTAATTGTTGGTCAATAATTAAATAGAAAGGCTGGTCAAAGGGCCATTGATAAGTGCCAGCTGATGGCACTTTGGGGTAAGTGATGGTTTCAATTCCATTAATGGCATACACTAATTTATCTGGGTACCAACTAACACTATATACATTGTAGTCATTGGTATTTATTTTAGCGGTATTGAATTTTTTTGGCACTTCTTTTTTTAGGGTAATGGTATAATGATTGTGTGTCGTTTGATAAGCAAAGGCATCATGGTTTAATTTTTCCATGATATCCATTTCTCCATTGTGTTGGTTGGGGTAGATTTCTTTTTCAGACATCATCCAAATAGCAGGCCAAGAACCATAAGCTGCATCTAATTTGGCTTTGATTTCGATACGGCCATATTGAAAGGCAAATTTATTCCAGCTATAAATTCCACCTGTAAGCATAGGACGAGGGTCGCCATTAAGGGTGTCATTGTTGACTATCCCACTTAAGTAAATATTTTCTTTATCAAAATAGACGACGCTATCATTGGTGGAGGAAATGTACCTAAAGCAGCCAGTAACCTCTCTCCATTTTTCTATGGGCGTTTTCCATTTTGGGGTAGTAAACAAGCCAATTCTACTCCAGTAATTGGTATCTAAAGTAGCTTTGTCAAAATTGTCTTCCCATACCAGTTTCCATTTTGTGGTATCATTTCTTCGTTCTTTTTTTTGAATAAAAATATAATTTTCATCTTTTTGAAATGGATCAAAAAAAATAGCTTTAAAACTTTTGATGGTAGGTTTTTTAATGGCTGCAGTAATCGTTAATTTACATGCATCTACTTCTACGGTATTGAATTGTTGAATGCGTTTGTGACCTATAGAAATTCCTTCTACTACTTTTTTCCAAACTCCTTTTTGCAAAACCTCAACGGTGTAGCCTTTAATATTTTCACCCTTTGAAATATCTTCACCTATTTCAATTTCATTAATTTTTGTAGGCTTCTTAAAAGTAATCTGGTGCAAATTGCCCATACCAGTTAAAGAATCGATGGTGGCTTGTTTTCTTTTTTTAAGTTTATCACCAAAAGCTGCAAATACTTTAGCATCCGCTTCGGGAAACCGTCCAGAAGTATCGATACCCATTCCTATTAGCATATTGGTATTATTGCCTACCGATGTATAATACCTGCTCATTAAATCATTTGCAGTAAAAAGATATTGCTCTTGATTGGCTCTCCACAACCAACCGCCATTCCAAGCGCTTTTATTTCTATTGGGAAAGTCTGCTTCAGCACTTACCCAATATTTGCCATTAGGATCGCCAGGCCCATTCACAATTTCTTCCTGTCCTTTATTATTGATGACAGAATTGATTCGGCTCCAAAATGGGTAGGGAGTTCTTCCGTCTTCATTTTCAACCCATCTTAAAATATTATTCATACCAGGAGGACCTTGAAACAGACAAGCGTTGGGTTGGTATTTTTTTAATAGTGTTTTTACTTTATCTGCAATGCCCGTTTTTTTATCTGACATGATGCCACCATCAAACCAAATTTCGTACAAGGATCCATATTCAGACCAGAGCTCTTCTAATTGTTGATATACTGCTTGATTGTATTTTAGCCTATCTGCATCAGACATGGGTTTGTACCCAGCATCATAGTAGGTATTCATATTGGTATTGTAATAAACCCCTGGTTTGATACCATATTTTTTACAGGATTTTATAAAAGCAGCCAGTACATCTTTTTTTATAGGGGTATTGCCTGTGTGGTATTTGTGCACTTTGGTATTCCATAAACAAAAACCAGTTCCATGTTTTGCAGTGAGTACTGCATATTTAGCGCCAGCGGCTTTGGCAGCCTGAATCCATTGGTCTGTGTTTAGTTTGGAAGGATTAAACGCAGTTAAAGGAGGAAGGGTTTCTTTTTTTTCGTAGTTAAAAGTTTCAGGAGCAAAAATATTAATGTCTAAATGGATAATCACACCAATTTCATTTTCTATCCACGCTTGTTGTTTTGCACTGGGCAATACTTCTGTAATTTGACCATGACCTAATTGGAATAATCCTACAAGAAGGCAAGTTAAAAAAATAGGTTTCATAGGGCGTATTTAAAAATTATAAATTATTGGTCAGTATAAATATATTACTTAAAATACGAATTAATAATGTAAATCGCAGCTTTAAGGGTAGTGTGTTAATAAATTGATAACTCCATTCGGTTAGGTTTGAATAATTATTTTATTGAATTTTATTTAACGACCTTTGTACTATCAATACGTTTAAAATGGAGCACTATGAAAATTAAACTCATCAAAAATAGATCTGATATTGGTGCGGGCACCAGGGGTTCAGATATGGGCATTGATGCCATAGAGATTGCCGCCATTAATTGCCAGAATGATTTTTTTCACAGACATGCCTATCAAGATGTTGAAACACATAATGAAACCATTTATAATAAGGTCAATAATAATTTTGCTAAAAGAATTGAGCATGTAACGGAGCAATGCGAGCGTGTTTCAAAAGTAGTAGCACAAAATTTGATCGATGGTTATTTTCCGATAGTTTTATCTGGCGATCATTCTTCTGCATTAGGTACCATCAGTGGAATCAAAGCTGCTTACCCAACTAAAACAATAGGGGTTGTATGGATAGATGCACATGCCGACTTGCATTCACCCTTTACTTCTCCTTCGGGCAATATTCATGGCATGCCTTTAGCTGCTGCATTGGCGTTTGATAATTTAAATTGTCAAATCAATGTACCTGGAGAACCTACGCAAACGCATTGGGAACATTTAAAAAATATTGGATTGCCTGGACCAAAAATTACCCCCGATCATTTAGTTTATTTTGGCCTGCGAGATTTTGAGCAAGCCGAAGAAAAAATAATCCATCAACACAAGATTCAATTTTTTAAAGTAGAAGAAGTGCGAGTTAAAAGTATATTGGTTTGTATTAACGAAGCCATTGAAAAATTGAAAAATTGCGATCTTATTTATATTTCATTTGATGTAGATTCTATGGATTGTGATTCTGTTTCCTATGGCACTGGCACCCCAGTGCCGGTTGGATTTTTTGATGTTGAAATTATAGAAATTATGGATCGTTTTATAGCGACTCAAAAAGTAGTTTGTATAGAATTTACAGAAATCAATCCTTTGTTAGACAATAAAGGGAATAAAATGGCCGAAACTGCTTTTCAGGTTTTGGATCATCTAGCTGCACGGTTAATGCCCCAATAAATTTCAGAATTTAGGCTTCGTGAAAATCGATTATTTGAGTATATTTAAGGTAGTATTTACCAAAGCCTAATCACATGTTTAATTCCCTTAGAATTGCCTTCTTTTCTTTGCTTCTTCTAGGTACCATCGGTACCAAGTCTTATGGTCAAACAAACAATACGCCAAAGCAGCCCAATATTGTTTTCATCATTTCTGATGACCATGCCTATCAAGCGATTGGAGCTTATGGCGGTAAATTAATGACCACACCCAATATTGACCGCATTGCAAAAGAAGGGGCTATATTTCAAAATTCATTTGTGACCAATTCCATCTGTGGTCCAAGTAGAGCTACACTGTTAACTGGAAAGTACAGCCATCAAAATGGGTATCCTTTAAATGAAAAAAAATTCGACGTCAATCAATTTCTTTTTTCACGCTTGCTTCAAGAAAATAATTATCAAACAGCTTGGGTAGGTAAATGGCATTTGGGAAATTTGCCACAAGGTTTTGATTACTTCAACATATTAAGAGGGCAGGGCAATTATTATAATCCAGATTTTATTAGTAGCCATAAAGATACAATTCAACAAAATGGATATGTTACTAACATCATTACCGAAAAATCTTTAGCGTGGTTAAATAGCAGAGATCCGAATAAACCTTTTTGTTTGGTGGTTGGAGAGAAAGCAACGCATAGAGAATGGATCCCAGATTTACCCGACTTGGGCGCTTATGACGCCATCCAGTTTCCTTTACCGACTAATTTTTATGATACCTATGAAGGAAGAGATGCAGCTATGCGCCAGGATATGACCGTAGAAAAAACAATGCGCATGAATGAAGATGTAAAAGTGCATATGGATTATAAAACAGGGGACTTTAAAAGACTCAATGACGAACAACGCGCTGTGCTAAAAAAATATTACGATGGAGTAACCAAAGAATTTGATGAAAAGAAATTAACCGGAAAGGAGTTATCTGCTTGGAAATTTCAACGTTACATGAAAGATTATCTTGCCGTAGCAAAATCTATGGATAGAAATATTGGTAAGATTCTTGATTACTTGGATAAAAATAATTTGGTTGAAAATACGGTGCTAATTTATGTATCAGATCAAGGATTTTATTTGGGAGAGCATGGCTGGTTTGATAAAAGATTTATGTATGAAGAATCATTAAAGACGCCGTTCTTAATCAGGTATCCGAAAATGATTAAACCAGGTACCAACATCACCAGATTTGCTTCTAACATAGACTGGGCACCCACTATTTTGGATCTAGCACATGTGAAGATACCTGCCGAAGTACAGGGGATATCGCTGGTACCTTTATTAAAAAACAATCAAATTAAGCAATGGAAGGACGAGCTTTACTATCATTACTATGAATATCCAGAGCCACATCATGTAAGCCCTCATTTTGGCATACGTACTACACAGTACAAATTAATTCGATTCTACAATGCTACTACCACCTGGGAATTTTACGATTTAAAAAATGACCCAAGTGAAATGAAAAATGGGATTGATGAAAAGAAATATCAATCTACCATCGCTAATTTAAAAACGAAGCTTAATCTATTGATAGATAAATATCAGGACAAAGAGGCAAAAGCTATTTTAGAAAAAGAAAATCAATTAAAGAAATAATTTAAAATAAATACCATGCGTATTAATAAAGTAAAATACATTTTTATTTTTTGTACCCTACTCATTGCACATGCAGGGTTTTCACAAAAAAAAGAATCAGCGCCCAATATTGTCTTGGTTTTGATGGACGATTTGGGCTATGGAGATTTATCCTGTTATGGGGCCTTGGATATTCGTACCCCGAATATTGATCAATTGGCATTGGACGGAATTCGATTTACCAATTACTTAACGCCGCAAGCCGTTTGTAGCGCTTCTAGAGCTGCCTTACTTACAGGATGTTATGCCAACAGGGTTGGAATTGCTGGCGCATTAGGTCCAAGAAGTGAAACGGGTTTGGCACATAGTGAAGTGACCATTGCAGAGATGATGAAACAAAAAAAATATGCCACAGCTATTTTTGGCAAATGGCATTTAGGAGACAATAAAGAATTTCTTCCATTGCAACAGGGGTTTGACGAATACCTTGGTATTCCTTATTCAAATGATATGTGGCCTATGGAATATGATGGTACCCCTGCTAAGCCAGAAAATTTTAAATCAAAGCATCCTGTTTTACCTATCATCAAAGACAATGAAAAAATAGCAGAAATAAAAACATTAGAAGATCAATCTACTTTGACAGGGTTATACACGGATGCAGCCATCTCCTTTATTAAAAAAAATAAAAACAAACCCTTCTTTTTATACCTAGCACACAATATGCCACATGTTCCTATCAATGCATCAAAAAAATTCAGAGGCACAAGTAAGCAAGGCTTGTTTGGGGATGTTATTCAAGAAGTGGATGCAGGAATAGGCCGTATTCTGGAAACTTTGAAGTCCAATGGTTTGGACAAAAATACGATTGTCATATTTACAAGTGACAATGGACCTTGGTTGAACTACGGAAATCATGCAGGCAATGCAGGTGGCTTTAGAGAAGGCAAGGGTACTAGCTTTGAAGGAGGGCACAGAGTCCCATTTATTGTAAGATGGAATGGAAATATTAAAGCCGGTCAAATTTGTAATCAATTGGTTTCTGCGATTGATATTTTGCCAACCATCGCCAGCATCTGTAAATTAGCATTGCCCGAAAATAAAATTGATGGGGTAAGTTTGATGCCTATTTTTAATGGGGACATGAACGCAACACCGCGCAAAAATTTTCTTTATTATTACAGAAAAAATTCTTTGGAAGCTGTTAGAAGAGATAATTGGAAATTGGTATTTGAGCATCCTTCTAGATCGTATTTGAATCAAGTGCCTGGTAAAGATGGATATCCTGGCAATACCCCTGAAAATATTATCATGCCTTATGCTTTGTACGACTTAAGAAGAGACCCATCGGAAGCATATGATGTGAAAAATCAAAATCCATCAATAGTAAGTGAATTAAATAAATTGGCCGAAGAAGCAAGAAAGGATTTGGGAGATGATTTACAAAACAGGGTAGGTGAAAATGTAAGACCTGTTGGGAAATTGGTAAAAAAAATTAATTAAATTGAATTACACTTTGAAATATTTTAGTAGAAGGTATAAAATAGTAGTAAGTGTTGCTGCGCTTATTTTATGTATCATAGGCAATGGCCTAATGGCGCAAGCAAGTACAAAAACCAAAGATACGGTCCCTGCATGTTGTATGAAAATACCTTCTAGATTTTCTATAACCCATGACAGTACCGTATTTCATATCAGTGAAGTTAGTTCTACCCAAGGGATGGCTTTAATTCCTGCCGGTACATTTAACATGGGGGGAGACAATGACCAAGCGGATAGAGATGAATTTCCTAAACACAAAGTAACTGTGCATTCGTTTTATATAGACGTAACCGAAGTGACCAATGCACAATTTAAAAAGTTTATAGATGCCACTGGATATATTACTACTGCAGAAAGAAAACCAGATTGGGAAGAATTAAAAAAATCAGTACCACCCGGTACGCCCAAGCCTGCCGAGGAATTATTAGTGGCTGCTTCATTGGTATTTAAATCGGCCAAAGGCCCAGTTGATTTAAATAATTACAGTCAATGGTGGGAATGGATGGCTGGTGCAGATTGGCAACATCCAGATGGCCCTAATTCTTCCATTATTGGTAAAGAGAATTTTCCTGTAGTGCAAGTAAGTTGGGATGATGCGAACGCCTATAGTAAATGGGCTGGAAAAAGATTGCCAACCGAGGCCGAATGGGAGTTTGCATCAAGAGGTGGGCTTAAAGAACAAATTTATCCATGGGGTAATGAACCTATCAATGAAGGCCAACCTAAAGCCAATACTTGGGAAGGAAAGTTTCCTTACCTGAATGAAAAAAAAGATGGCTATGAACTTGCTGCACCCGTTAAAACATTTTTACCCAATGGGTATGGCTTATACGATATGGCTGGGAATGTTTGGGAATGGTGTAGTGATTGGTATAAAAATGATTACTATACTTCCTTAAAGGACAAAGAAACCATTGACCCTGCAGGTCCAGCCAGTAGTTATGATCCAGACGAACCTTATACGCAAAAAAGAGTATTACGTGGTGGAAGTTTTTTATGCAATGACGCTTATTGCTCTGGATATCGAGTTTCAAGAAGAATGAAGAGTAGTCCTGATACTAGTTTAGAGCATACTGGATTTAGATGTGTACAGGATTTAAAAAAATAAAATTATAATTGGTTACTAGCTTCCTTTTTTTTATTAAATTTAGATTATGAAAACCTTCAACACCCTATTTATCTTTGTATTTATTCTATTTGCAGCAGTTCAATACAATGATCCTGATCCTTATTTATGGATCCCTATTTATTTGTATCCTGCCGTATTGTGTTATTGGGAAGTAAAACAAAAGCCAATCAATAAAAAGGCCTATTGGGCTGGCTTCTTAGTATTTGGGGCTTATGCCATTTATAAAATGTTTGATACCAATGGTATCATAGACTGGATAAAATTTCACGATGCAACAAGTATTGCCTCTACCATGAAGGCCGAAAAACCTTGGGTAGAAGAATCGAGAGAATTTTTTGGATTGGTGATTATCTTAGGGGTGATGGCCATTAATTATTTTAGAGCCAAACAAAGAAAATAAGGAGGCTTTAATTTTTCTTTTTTGATGTAGATTAAAAAATAGAAGGCTCCGTCTTTGTTATTAGGTACATTTTTATCTATCTATTTGAAGCTTTTTTTATCGTTTCTGATTAAATTTTTTATTAAATTTATTGTCTACTACTTAAAGATAAATAGATTGGGCAATTTCATATATAGATTTATTTTAATATTTTTAATATTCTCGAAATCCCTTTCGGGTCTAGGTCAAGATTTTTCAAACAAAGGAAAAGAGTTTTGGGTGGGGTATGGAAGTCATGTTAGTATGTATAATGGCAAAGGCACTGAGGATACCATCACAGGAGGTACTCAAAACATGGTTTTATATTTCACTTCGGATCGAAATGCAACTGTCACTGTAGAGATCCCTAATACTTCTCCTGTTTGGAAAAGAACCTATCAAGTAATTGCCAATAAAGTTACGGTTTCTGATACGATACCAAAACTAGGTCCTGAAGATGCCAGGCTTACAAAAGAAGGAAAGTCTGGGAAAGGCATTCATGTTTTATCTGATGCCAATATTATTGCCTACGCGCATATATACAACGGAAGTATTTCAGGTGCCAGCTTGTTATTTCCAGTTACAACATTGGCGCGTGATTATTATTCAATCAATTTCACTCAGGTTTCAAACAGTCCTTATTCGTATTGCTATTCTTATGTAATTGCCACAGAAGACAATACCAATATTGAAATAATTCCTACAGCTAATACAATAAATAATGCAAAAGGAGATACCATTAGAGTGGTATTAAATAAAGGCGAAATTTATAATATTTTTGGTAAGTTAACTAGTTTAGTCAATCCTTATAAAGGGGAAGATTTAACAGGTACTAGAATTAGATCCGTGGCTACTGCTACTAGCCCGTGTAAAAAAATTGCTGTTTTTTCAGGTTCCGGAAAATTAAGTTTAACCTGTACTGCAAATTCTGGAAGTGCTGATAATTATATTCAACAAGCATTTCCAGCCAATGCATGGGGTAGAAAATATTTGACGGTCCCTACTAATAAAATGCCAAATAATTATTATCGTATAGCGGTAAGTGATCCTAAAACTGTTGTTAAGTTAAATGGAGTAGTGCTTAATAAAACTACTTTAATTAATAATTTCTATTATGAGTTTACAAGTAATACGGCCAATTCAATTGTATCAGATTTGCCCATGATGGTGGCTCAATACATTACTACTAGTTCAAGTTGTGGAAACACAGGCTTTACTATACCAGGGCAACCTCAAGTTATAACTACCAATGGAGATCCTGAAATGATTTACTTGAGTCCTATTGAGCAGACCATAGAAAAGGTCACCATCAATGCTACAGGCAATGCAGCCATTTATGCTCACTATGTAAATATTGTCATTCCTAAAAATGGAGCCAACACATTAAAAATTGATGGGGTTGCTTTAAAGGGCGGGGTTGCACATCCTGCTGATACAAATTATGTCTACTTTCAACCTTCATTAACCACTGGTTCACATACTATTTCTTCTGATTCTGGTTTTAACGCGATTGCTTATGGATATGGTAGTGTTGAGTCATATGGTTACAATGCAGGTACCAATGTAAAAGATTTGAATCAGCAATTAACCGTTGTGAACAAATTTGGTACTGTTTCACTTCCCATCACCTGCAGAGGAACCCCTTTTAAAGCATCCATTACCTTACCCTATGAGCCCTTGTCTTTAAAGTGGATTATTCCTAAATATGATACAGTCCAAGATAATAAACCAAAGGCAGATACGTCCTATATTGCTGTTACTGGGATAAGAATTTATAAGTACAGCTTAAGCACTTCGCTCATTTATGATTCTGTTGGTACTTATAATATTGAAGTAATTGCAAATAACCCAACAGCAGATGGATGTAGTGGGGAACAGGAAGTGAATTTTGATTTAATAGTAGCAGGTCCACCTAAGGTTGAAAATGAAATTATAACAACGCATTGTATTTCTGATTCCATAACCCTGAATGATAAAACCGTTCTATTGGAAGGGGATAGAAAAATAATAGGTTATCAATGGAATTTAGGAAATGGGGTAGATACGAATGCGAAGTCAGTTACATTTTTACCAACAAAGTCTGGGAAATATGCCATAAAATATTTTGTAATAACCGATATTGGTTGTTTAAGTGATACCATTACTAAGGAAATATTAGTAGATAGTTTGCCAAAGGTTAAGTTTGGTTTTTCTGCATTAAATTGTCAACATAAAGAAATATCTTTTACCGATTCTTCCACATCAATTGGCACTTCTGTATTAAAATATTGGGCCTGGAATTTTGGAGATAGTTCTGTAACTGATACCCTACAAGTTGCGCACCAAACGGTTACCCATGTATTTGATTCATTAAAGAATTATGCAGTGTCTCTAGCCGTAATCACAGAGAATGGTTGCATAGCTAAAGTGAATCATATAATAAAAAATAATCCAAACCCACAGGTGGGATTTATTTTACCTAAAGTATGCTTATTAGATGCATTCGCTCAATTTAAGGATACTACTAAAATTGTTGATGCCTCCAATAAATTTAAATACAAATGGGATTTTGGTGATGCCTCCAATACCCTGGCTTCGAATACAGACACCGTTGCTAATCCTAAGCATAGGTACAATCAAACTGGCGATTATAAGGTAGCACTAGAAGTTACAAGCAATGCGGGTTGTAAATCGAGTGATACTTTACAGTTTACTGTTAATGGTTCTATTCCTAATGCAACATTCAAAATCATGAATGATACTGGATTGTGTTCTAATAGAGAAGTAGCTTTTGTTAATAAGTCTGTTGTGGATATTGGTAGTATTGGTAAATTAATTATTTTCTGGGATTATGATGGGAATATGTTAGATACCACTGTAGATGAAAACCCAGTCTTCGATAAATTGTATAAGCATTTATATAAAAACTTTTCATTTCCTAATAAAATGAACTTTACGATTAAAGCATTTGCTTATTCCGGTGGAGCCTGTTCTGATGATACCCTCACCAGTATTACTTTGGTAGCTCCTCCCACTGGGACAACTATCTTTTCAAATAAAGATTATGTTTGTTTGTATGATACCCTTTCATTTAGCGCTGCTATGCAAGGTGGAGTCCCCCCTTATTTTTATGAATGGAAAACAGATAACGCAGCTGCTGTTTTTACAAATGAAATAGTAAAAGGGGTCATACCTGGCAATGTAAAAATAGCTATGACTGCTACAGACGCAAAAAAATGCACCTACGATTATGATAATTTAAAGGGGATAGAGGTCAAAGACATCCCAAAGGCAGTTCTAAAAGCAAAAGATACTGTCATATGTAATAATGATCCCATCACTTTAATGGGGGACGGCAAATATTTATTTACCTGGTTTTTAAATGGAGCTGCATTGGCAACTAGTAAAATTGATACATTTTCTACCTTATTAAATGGGGTGTATAAATTAAAAGTAAATGATGGGGTATGTAATTCACTTTTGTCAGACTCTATTTTTATAAAAAAACTAATTGTACCTACTTATACCTTAAGTTATAATCCCTCCATTTGTATCAATACTCCTTTGCAGTTAAATTCAAATGCAGCTGAGGCAAAAAATATATATTTTAATTGGGATTTTGGTGATACTAAAACTTTTGCTAAAGCACAAGCTGTAAAACATACCTATACTGCGGCTGGCTCCTATAGGATAAAACTGGCTATCACAAATGATTATTGTCCGAAATACGAACAATTTTTAAATGGGGATTCTGTCAAGGTAATTTTGCCTGTATCACCTACAACTTTCACTTTGTTTGTATTGACAGATGTTGATTCTGTTTTAAATCCATTAAAAAAAGATCCAGGATATACTCAATATGAATGGTTTCCTAATACTTATTTAAACAATGGATTTATAGAGCATCCAGTTTTTAATGGCAATAAATCAATTACTTATACCTTAACAAGGACAGATGTAAGTACATTTTGTAAAGTAGATGATATATACATTATGGATGTTTCTAAAGAGGTGGTTATCTCTATACCCAAAGCTTTCACACCTAATGGCGACAATTTAAATGACATACTTAAAATTGAATATGGCGCAGGCTTAAAAACGTTTAATTTTTTAAAAATATTTAATAGATGGGGAAATATTGTTTTTCAAACAACCAATGTTAGTGAAGGTTGGAATGGTTTAACCAATGGTGTTCCACAGGAAATGGATGCCTATACTTATTTTATAAGTTATACAACTTATAAAGACGAGCCTGTTTCTAAAACTGGTTCATTTATTTTAATAAGATAAATGAAAACAAGCAAAGCCTTACTAACACTTTTTATTTTGCTATTGATTCATCTAGTAGGAAATACGCAAACGCCTTATAACTCACAAGGATTTATGTCTACACAATATTTTAACCCAGCTGCAGTAGGCTTTGGTTTGACAAATAGATTTCAAAGTTTTTACAGAACACAGTTTGTAGGAGTTGGACAGCCCTTTTATACTGCTGGTGTGGCACTCGATTTTGGCTTTGTTAAAACCGATGATAATTTATCCAATAGTCTTGGGTATGGGATTCAAGGTGTTTCGGATAGGGTACTGAATGGAATTTTACAAACCAACTCTATTACGAATAGTTTGGCGTATCGCGTTTACTTCAATGAAAAAAAATCATCCTACTTTTCATTGGGTATTGGGTTTTCTGTATTAACTAGAACAATAGATGCTTCTAGTTTAACTTTTGGGGATCAATTTTATTCTGGTAGATTGTTTAACGCTTCAAGTTTAGAAGCTATAAAAAAATTCCCCACAAAGTATACGACAAATAGCGGTTTTATGTATGGGTATCAATCTGAGAAATGGTATTTGCAATTGGGAGCAAGCGCTTATTTTATAAACAGAACCACCAATTCAGATATCAATGAAGATGCTACCCAAAACTATCAATTTTTATCCATGCTTAATATGGAGTATCAATTAGAAGACCTTAAAACAATTCTATTTCATGCAGAATATCAAAACAGATTAGAGAAAGAATATTTTTATCTAGGGGCTGCGGTTGGACTTCCCATAAATGATGAAAGGAATAGACTTTATGTAGGTTGTTTCTATAGAGATAAGGATGCGATCATACCTTATTTCGGTCTGATATACAACAAGTATAAGATGGGAATCAGTTATGATATTTATAGCAATAAACTTACTTCATCCAACTTGCGACCTCAGACTATAGAATTTTCTTTAACGACTACCCTGGGACATCGTTTCTCTGAAAATCTGAAAAGCTTATTTGATTAAGATGTTATGAACTGAACCTATAGCTGCTTTAAATATAAGTTACGGTACTCGACTTTCATAAAAGGCATTACGTGCACTTGCAAACCTAGTAAACCTTTCATTTTACGTTTAACAAGATCTTCATCAGTGACATCACTCATTAGTATACCATTGATATAATGCTGCATGTGATTGTTGTTTACAATAATATGAACCTCATTCCAATCACCTACTTTTATTTTGCTTTTTAAGGAATCCGAATTACCTATTGAGCCAGTGATGGTGGGACTCTTGTCAGTTTTTAATAAAGCAATTTCACCGCGCTTGGCCAAAAATCCTCGGCCACGTTCTTCATAATTTTGGCCTGTATATACATTGCCCCCGTCAATATCCGCTTGGTATCCTTTTAATGCATATTTGATATCTGGTAATTCTTCGCTTCGATAATTAACGCCACTATTTCCTTCTGGACTAATTCTATAGCTTGCCTTAAATTCAAAATTAGCAGGTAGGCCGCCTCTCCAAATTAAAAAAGTATTGGTTTTAATGGGTGTGGAAGGCGTTACCTCTCCTACAAAACTATGGTCCTTTACTTTCCAAAAAGTGGTATCCGCATCCCAACCTTTCATAGACTTGCCATCGAATATTTGGACAAAGCCTGCTTTGTTTTGTGCTTGTAAACAAAAGACACTACTTACCATACACAAAGCGATGGCGAAACAGGATATCAATTTTTGGTTCATATAATTTTTTATTAAATTTTAGCTACTATATATTTATTTATAAAACGCCACAATCTTTCCAACTGCGTGAAGCAGCTGATTCTGCCACTGCATGACAAACTTTTTGGGTGTCTAATGCTTCCTTAAAAGTAGGAGAGCAAGGAGCTCCTGTTTCAATACTTTTTAAGAAATCAGCCACTTGATGCACAAAAGAATGTTCGTATCCAATGCTTAATCCTGGCACCCACCATTTATCCATATAAGGATGATCCCCATCGGTAATATGAATGGTTCTCCATCCTTTTAATTTAGACTCATCTGCATTGTCATAAAACTCAAGTTTATTTAAATCATGTAAGTCCCAACGAATAGATGCATTGGCCCCATTGATTTCAAAAGTGTACAAAGCTTTGTGCCCACGTGCATAACGAGTAGATTCAAACAAACCTAAAGAGCCATTGTTGAAGTGACATAAAAAGGAACAAGCGTCATCAATTTTTACGGCTTCCACTTTTCCTGAAAGTTGATGCATACGTTCTTTAACAAAAGTTTCAGTCATCGCAGATACATCTTTGATGCCCCCGTTTAACCACATGGCTGTATCAATACAATGCGATAGCAAGTCACCTAGTACACCCGATCCAGCTACTGCAGCGTCCATACGCCATAGTCCTTCGCCTCCTTGTGGTAGGTTTTCATTGATGGTCCAATCTTGTAAAAAATTAGCACGGTAATGAAATATTTTTCCCAATTTTCCTGAATCAATAATTTGTTTTGCCAAAGTCACTGCTGGCAAGCGACGATAATTGTACCATACGGTATTTTTTACACCCGCTTTTTCGATGGCATCCACCATGCCTTGTGATTCTGCTAAGTCACGTGCTAATGGTTTTTCACAAAGAATCATTTTTCCTGCTGCAGCTGCTGCAATCGCAATTTCGGCATGGGTATCATTGGGTGTGCAAATGTCTACTGCATCAATATCGGGACGCGCTATTAATTTTCTCCAATCTGTTTCAAAACTTTCATAACCCCATTGTTCTGCAAAAGCTTTTGCTTTTGTTTCATTTCTAAAGCAAACTGCTTTTAATACTGGCGTATAAGCAAGTTCAGGAAAAAAGTTAGGAACGCGGCGATATCCATTAGAATGCGTACGACCCATAAAGCCACCACCTATTAAACCAATGTTAAGTATTTTTTTTGTTGACATATTTTTTAAATTAGATATTGTTATTAATTATTTATTCCGCTTCGTACCAGCCATGTTGATCACGCACTTGAATCATAGCAGCTAAGATATCATTCCATGTTTGTTGTTTGGTCATTACTTCGTTCGGGAACATACAACCATCCCAACAAATATGTTTGAATGCTTTGGTAAGTGCTCCATCTTCGTTGCGCAACCAAAAGCCAGCATGCTTGGCAATGTTTAATTTACCATTGGGATCTGTTGCTTGGCAGTGGCGTCCTGTTTTATCATGTGCACCGGTTCCATGCACAGTACCATCATTTTGAGCCACATGAAAATCAAGGGTCCAAGGACGTAAAGCATGGGTTAATTTTTTTAATCCTTCATCTAAAGTAGTTTGATCGCTCCAATCAAAACTTTCTGGTAAAATACGATCCTGAGGACTGTTGTAACCTAATAGATATAATAGTGTGTGTGCCATGTCTGCTTGAAAACCAATATTAGGACGATTCACCGCTTCTAATGTATCTATCATAGCAGTCCAACTGTGCATACCGCCCCAACAAATCTCACCTTCGGCTGCCAATTTTTCACCGAAATCGGCTGCTACATCACAAGCTTCTCTAAAAGTTTGGGCTATTAATGCAGTATTGTTGGTAGGATCGGCGTTCCATGCTTCTGGTTTGCTTGCAGAATCGATTCTAATAATTCCACTAGGGCGCACGCCATACTCTTTTAGTTTTTGTCCAAAACGGCAAGCTCTTTTTACCATGTCTACAAATACGGCACGATCTTCCTTGGATCCCATCGCAGGGCCACCCCAAATAGGCGCCACTAAACTTCCAATATTCAAATTTAATTTAGCTACTTTCTCTGCTAATTTTTTAATACCATCGTCTGATTCATCAATATTAAAATGCGGCTCAAAAAGGCCAATATCGATGCCATCAAATTTTACACCATCTACTTCGGCATTGACAGTAAGTTCTAACAATGTGTCAAGACCAATAGGTGGTTCTGAATCCGGGCCTTTTCCTACAATACCAGGCCATGTTGCGTTGTGTAATTTTGGATAATTGTTTTTCATATGGTTTCATTTAATTGTTTTTTAATAAAGGACAAGCCATTGGTAGCAATCTCCCAAGGCAAGGAATATTCTCTCCATACATTAATGGCGTTCGCAAAATCAGGATCGTTCCTCGAAAATGCTTCAATGGTAAGCCATCCGTTGTAATTAATTTCTTTGAGGGTTGAAAAAGTTTCCTTCCATTGCACATGACCATCACCAGGCGTACCACGATCGTTTTCGCTAATGTGCACATGTGCCAACAATGGGCCTATATTTTTTATGGCAGTATTATTTTTTTTCTCTTCGATGTTGGCGTGGTGGGTATCATACATAGCTTTTACATTTGGATGATTGGCCATGGTCACTAATTTTTTTAATTGATCTGTGGTGTTGCATAAGTAACATTCAAAGCGATTGAGGGCTTCTAAGGCCAATGTAATACCCGCTTGAGCAGCATGTTCGCCAGCAGCGTGGAGTAGTTGGGCACAATGCGCGTATTCTGTTTCTTGTGGAGGTTGTTTTGAAAAAACACCATGGGCCGAATGAAAAGGACCGCATAAAACAGTCGCCTTCATATCATGTGCTCTATCAATGCCCCACTTGATTCTGTCTAGTGCACGAGCACGGACCAATGAAGATGGATCTACGGGGTTATTTTCTTTATCCACCACAAAAACAGCCGTCGTCTCTAAACCTATATTGGCTGCATGCGCACCAAAGCGCTGATAGGCTTTGTCATCGGGCGCTCCAATAAAACACTCCACGCCATCGTATCCAATTTTTTTTAGTTGATCAATGATGGGAAATAAATCATCCGACACCACCGCCGACCATACCAGTGTATTAAAACCAATTTTATTCATGCGCTAATTTTTATTTAATTGAAGAAGCAACAATACCACGATAAGGAACATTGATGTTGATTTTACCTGCCCATTTTTTTGGAATTTCTTTTCCTGCGGCCCAATGAATTCCATTGATGACTAAGTGTTGAAATGATTCTTGGTTAAAATCATCTGGATGTCCAAGGGTGGTAAAGAAAAATTTAGCTCCAAAACTATTCACGCCTGTCCAAACTACTGGATTGTCGTAAGCTGAAGCTGGAGATGGATTAATGGGATGACCCATTAATAAGGCCACCGATCCTTTTATTGGGTAACTAGGTAAGACCTGATACAACCAAGACCTGGCATGAAAATTATTATCTACGCCAGTTAGGATGGGATTTTTTGCTTCTGACTTTATAATACTTACATCGGTAGAAGACTCGTGTCCATAATGTGTATGATTGGCTACGCCGCCCCAACCTGGAGGGGAGTTAAAGGTAAACTCGCCAAAAGCATTCCATTTTTCTAAAGGATGCCCTTTAGGATAGTTGAATGCATGGGTGGTGGTACGAAAGCCTACCAAAGGTTTTCCTGTTTTTAAATACGCTTCAATGTATTGAAGTTGTTCTGCAGGAAGTCTGCGCCAACGAAGAAAAAATACAGCGAGGTCTGCTTCTTTTAAAGCTTCTAGGCCTGGAATATTTTCTTCGGCATTTTGATCGGGAAAAGCTTTTAATACTTTAGTGCGGAAGCCATAATTTTTTTCTAATTCGGCTGCAATAAATGGAAGTGTAGATTCACCACCATATTCATGATCGCCTGTAACAAAAACTACCAGCGGTTTTTTGTTGCCGTTATTGGTTTGACTGAAGCCCGCCAATGCAAAAAGAAGCAAGAGCAAACAAAACAAACCTGGTTTCATCGCGTTAAATATTTTCATAAAAAAAGTTAAAAAATGATAAAATAATAAATTGTATTTGAATTGATTTTTATTTTTCCATTGGGTGTACTAATAATAATTCATCAGGAGCATAAAATCCAACTTTATTTTTAATAGCAGCACGTACTTTTTTTACTGTACTTTCTTCCACTGCCGGTGCTTTATTCCCAAAAGAATTGCGCACATAGGTAAGTACGGCAGCTACTTCTTTGTCATTCAACATGCCACCATAAGGCGTCATCGGAACTTGACCTGGATATTTTTTTCCATTGACAACAATAGGGCCATAGATACCTCTTAATACAATTTTAATAAGACGCTCTTCATTGCCCAATACCCAATTGGATTCACTTAGCGGTGGAAATCCAGCGGCCGACAATCCTTTTCCATTGGGTTGGTGACAGGTAGTACAAAAACCATCTCTTAAATAAATTTCCTTACCGGTTCTCATCACGCCACTATTCATATCACCTGCTTTAGCTTTTTCTACTACTGGTTTTTCTACCACCACATTGTGTCCCTCTAAATGCGCTACTGCAGTTTTGTGCGCTTTTACCATCCAACTATCAAATGGTTTTTTAGCAGCTTCTTTTTCAATAGGGAGCCCTTTTTCTTTAGGCAACCAAGAAGCGGCAACGATGGCTTCCAATCTAACGCGGCTATTTTCATCTTTGGCAGCATTCATTAATAAAGCAGCTTGATCGGGCAATTGCTTTTCATTGAAACGAACTACTTCTACTGCGGCAGCCCTTACTCTATAATCTTTTGCATTTAATAATTGGTGAAGCAGCGGTTGGTCAATTTTATTTTGTCCCCAGCTAACCCATAAGGCTTCCATGAGGAATTTTTCGTAATTAGGACCAGACTTATCAAGTTGAGCCATCCATGTTTTTAATTTTGGCAACACTTCACTTGCAGGATGAGCGCGCAATTCACGACGCGTTCTATACCTGGTTCTGTATTCAGGTAAAGTAAGATTGGCTAATAATTCTTCCACGCTAGCACCCGCCACTTTGGAGGGAACTACGAGTGGACGAGATGGATACGTGATGCGATAAATACGACCATGCTCATGATCTCTTAATGGATCGCGTGCATTGTGTTGCATGTGACCAATTAAAACATTGTGCCAATCTGCAATGTACAAGGAGCCATCGGGTGCAAATTCTAAATCAACGGGACGAAAATTAAAATCAGATGAAATCACGATGTCATGACGAAGTTTACTTTTATAACCTGTACCATCTTCAAACATTTGATGTTGCTTGGTTCCTAAAAATCCAATCGTATTATTAATCAACAAATCGCCTTGTACATTGTCTGGAAAATGTCTGCTAGAAACAAATTCAATACCTGAAGTGGGTCTCACCATTTGGCTTTCTTCGATAATATTAGCAGCTTTAGGAGTGGCTTCGCCATACCTAGATTTAACGGTGCCTGGCATCATCCAAGTAACTTCGGGTCCGGATGTTTCTGCATAAAAAACCTGACCCCACTCATCAAAAGCAATGCCCCAAGGATTGGGAATAGAAAGTTGCGCAATGCGATCTAGTTTTTTATTTTTTGGGTCGTATCTAAAAAATCCGCCGTTGGTTCCGCGAACAGGACCATAAGAAGTTTCAATATCATTTACTAAAAAAACGCCTTCCCCCATATAGATAGCGCCGGATGGATCGGTGGTATAAGCATGATGTGCATGGTGTGTATCATGGTCATCAAATCCACTTAATAAAATTTCTTTTACGTCTGCTTTGTCGTCGCCATTGGTATCTTTTAAAAGCACCAAATTGGTTCCTTGTGAAAGATACACTCCTTCTGGTGCCAATTCAAAACCAAGTGGAAGTTGAAGATGATCTGCAAACGTAGTCTGCTTGTCTGCTACGCCATCTCCATTGGTATCTTCTAAAATAATTAATTTGTCATTGGGTTTTGGATCCCCTGGTCTCCAATGTGGATAGGTAGGCATTACTGCCACCCACAATCTTCCTTTGTTGTCAAAAGATATTTGAACAGGTTTTGCTAAATCTGGAAATTCTTGTTCAGAAGCAAAAAGATTTATTTTATAACCTGGTGCCATGGTAAATTTACTAATGGCTTCTGGTCCATATAAATATTTGGGTACTTCTACTTTACCGGTGGGTTTAAAATTGGTTTCTACAATAGGAAGTGTAGAAGTTTTTGCATCCGCGGCTGCCAGATCCATTTGCTTTCCTTTCGCTGCCATCCAAATCGCTGTATCGCGAATCAGTGTCATCTCTCTTATTTTTTTTAATTCAGCAGGATAATTGGCAGGACCAAATGGGTCGTATCTGCGACCAAATACGTGCACTCCGTTGGGCGCTTTAAAATCGTTGTGCCACATCCAATCTTTTTCAATTACTGCTTCCAATACCTTGGCACGATTAGATTCGGCAACAGCAGGTGCTTTCCCAAAAACTGCGTCCACTAAAAAGGGCGCAAATTTTTTGTAACCTGCATCATTTAATTGAGAGCCATCAATGGTGAAATCAGAACTTGGATTTTCCATCCAAGCTTTTGTAGGTGTGAAGGCGTCAATAAAATGCACTCCATTTTTCATGGCCACTTGTTTCATGGCATCTTTGTACAATTGAAGACGTTGGTTCTCGATCTTTCCATTGGGAAGATCTAATTTAGAAGACAAATCTTCAAATGCAATGGGAGAAACAATGGCCAATTGAGGCGTGGACTCGCCATTGTATTTTTGTTTTAAAGTATGTTTGATAAAAGCGTCTAATTCTGCTTTGTAATTTTCAAGACCAGCTGCTCCTTGAAAAGATTCATCAAAACCAAACATCGCTATAATTATATCTGCTTTATGGGTGGATATCCAAGCATCGGGATAGGCTAAGAAGCCTTCGGTATGAGGATCGTTGGCCAATTCAGTTTGAAATTTTTCGGCACCTGGAAAAGCCCAAGGAGTAGGACGACCAGAGTGCGGCCTAAATCCGGGTGTGTTACCGCCATCACACATATTGCGAATGTACAATTCGCTATTGGGGTATCTCACTTGTAGTTCGGTTTCAAAATAACCATAGTTCATCATTCGAGAACCTAGGTTATTGCCCACTAAAATGATATGAGCTCCTTTGCCAATTTTAAGTTGGGTGGGAGGCGTGGGTGTAAACGCTAATAATACTAACCCTACAAAACCTATGGCAGAGAATATTATTTTATTTAGATGCCAATTATTTTTATTCATAGGATTCGTTTGGTGGTGAGTTTAATTTTTAAATTTTATAAAACCAAGTCTGGATTAGCTGGGCCAAAGTGTTTTAAAATAACAATAGGATCGGTACTAGAATGATTGATGATTTTTACACCTTCTATTGCTGCAGATTCACTGATAAAAAATTCATCGTTGGTTAATTGACCATATCTAATTAAAGCAGGCGTTTCAATATCCCAAACGCCCATCTTGCCATGTCCTTGCATTACAATGATGCCATAGGCAGCGCTGTCTTTGATGGTCACGGTTTGTCCGGGTAAGACAGTCAATTCTTTTGCACTAAAATCGTTTGACTTGTAACAAATCCAATTTTCAATAAAGCCTTCTGCTTTCATTTTATTGATATCGTGAACAGGCTTAGGTGCCATAAAACGATTTTCCATGGTATTGGGATCTACATTTAATTCCCAATCCAATACATCTATTAAAGCGTCGTAGTCGCCAATACTTTCTTTGGGCGTTCCGTTCCATAATAATTCATCAGGGATAATGGCTTCGTTTACCAGAGATTGATACATCGCAAAAACATCCGATGCTTTTTGTGGCTCATAAGTACACATACTTCCCGGTGCGTGTAACAATCCAGGAGGCACATCCCATCCAGTACCTGGTTCTAGTTTGTATGCTTGTGAGTAGTTGGTAATTTTATTATCGCCTTTTGAAAAGTTCACCAAGCATTCTTTGATTTGTTCTTTGGTCGTACCAGGAGCGATGCCAATAAAAGTGTAAGGGAAATCACCACCATGATTGTTTAGTTGCGGAGGAAAATAATAGGCTTCTGGTTTTCCTTTTTGACCAATGAGTGCTGCTTTTTCATCGTTGTGATGCACATGGTGTGGGAGCGGTCCCATATTATCAAAAAATTTAGAATACATGGGCCAGCTTTTATATGCATTCCATAAACGATCACCTATGAGTTGACCTTTTAATTCATCAATGGCGTCTTTTAGTAAAATTTGGTGTGTGGTAGCACCTTCAGTAAAAACAACAGGACTCAAACCTTCGTTTTCGCCAGTGAGTGGTCCGTTTTTCGCAGGCGTAGTGGAAGACAACCAGCGTTCATCAATACCACCACGTACACCGCCTAAAACATAATAATCATCGGGATGTAATTTAATGCGTCGGCCTGGTACACAAAAAGATCGTGGTACCCAAGTAGGTGCCAATCTTAAAATTCCTTTTCCTTGTTCAAGTGCTTTTTGAGCGATGCTTTTGTTTTCCATATTAAAATTGGTAAGATTTTTTATTGTAAAGTGGTTTGTTGCAGTATATTTTGGATGGCTTCTGGATTGTTTAAAATATCAATCTCTACATCATAGCAGCGCGTTTCACCTGGTGACAAAAAGATAAGTGAGCCTTCGGCGCGGGCTTTAGTTTGGCCAATGGGTGGATGCGTTCCAGGTTCAATGCCAGTTACATATTCTCCTTTAGACCAATGTTGCCAATTGGTTAACCAAGGCAATTGTTTTTTTGGAAATTTTAGCACCGCGGCCAATCCTATTTTTTTATTTTCAATGCCACATACACAAATGCCTTCTTTATTGGCAGCGCTATCGATAAAAAAAACATCCTGACCAGGTCCATTGTGTTTTTCATTGATGGGAGGGCAGGTTTTTGTAGCTTCTCCGTTACAAAAAATTTGAGCGCCTTCGTCTGCAAGTGGCCAACCAAAATTGCAATGATACAAAAGCATATGAGGTGCTGCTTCGTTACCGCAATTGGTAATTTCATCATGAAGCTGAATGGTGGAGCTTCCTAAGTTGGCAGAGATGGTTCTTTTTAATGTAAGGCTTGGGCCAAAAATTTGCGTTTGTTTTATGACACCTGTAATACTCATTGAAAAAATACCGCGTGCTGGATCGGGTTGAATAATAGAAATAATTTCGGAAGGAATATTGCTAATCATTCCATGCAAACCGCGGTCTCCATGTTCATCTTTCTCTGGTCCACCCACATGAGAAAGACCACAAGTAGTAACCAATCCTCCGCCAAAGCCATTCAACCAATCGGTGCCCTTTTGTGAAAAGGGTTGTGGTGCTACCACACCAGGATGGTTAAGCCAAGTGAGACTGTATTGATTAAAAAAAGTATCTGCAATGTCCATTGCACGATCAATCACTACTTTAAATCGAAGACCAGAACCAGTATTGATCCAAGCAATGCGCACCCCCTTGCCAAGCCCGTTGTCTAAAACGGAAGTTTCAATGCCACCCACTTGGGCAACATTGGAAACTTTATCACTCCATATGGCGCTGGTTGATTGCATGCTTTTAAATTAATTTTTCTTAGTATAAATTGGGTGGTTTTTATTTCCACCAGATTTTAAATACGCAATCAGGTCACTTAATTCTTCGGCGTTTAAACCATTGATCATACCAGGAAGCATAGGGGAGGTTTCAGAAACACGCGTGCGTGCTACTTCTTTTTTAGAAAGTGTTCTTATGATATTGGTAGCAAACGGATTTTGAGAAATATAATAATTAGCATTGTCTTGGCGAATCAGTCTACCCAAAACAGAACCTCCTTTTTTCAAAAAGAAAACGGTAGAACCAAATTGATCTGAAATGGTTTTGCTTGGTTCTATGATAGACTCTAAAATATCTTTGGTGCTAAATCTAGTACCTAATTGAGAAAGATCAGGACCTGCCACACCGCCTTCGCCTTTGATTTGATGACAAGAAGAACAAAGTGTAGCAGCAAACATAGATTTTCCGCGTACAAAACTTCTTGTACCTGTGCTTGAATCAACAGCGTCTACTGCTTGTTTTGTTTTCCAATTTTTTCCAGGACCCTTAGGCATGATGGTACCAACTGGTACACCCGACCAAGACAGAGATACAATAGAATCTCCAGAAAGTTTATTTAAATAATCAAATTGCTCTTTGGGTGCATTGGCAAGTGCAGTTTTGCGTGCACTATTTATAAAACCAACAAAACTCACGCCACCCTTGTAACTAAAGGCTTTGTAAAACCATTGGAAATACTTTTTTTGTAATGCAGGCGTCCAACCGTTTTTGGCTTGGCTTAACACATTCGCATACCAAGTTTGTTGTGAAGGAGGAATTTTAGCAAGCATCGCAGCAATATCCATTCCGTATTGAGGATTGCGTAAAATTAAATCAGAAGATTCTGAGATAGATTTTTGTGCAGGTGCATCGTCTTTAGCAACGGCCATAAGTGCCATTGTTTTTTCAACTGCATGAGGTGCATCTATGTACACCAACATTTTACTTAGTTCTCTGTTAAGGCTATTTGTTTTAGCAGGATAAAAAGGATTCAAAAAAGCAGCCACTTCTTTTTTAGTTGCAGCATTGGGCTCGCCTAATCGAATAAATATTAATTCAATGGCGCGAAGCAAATCAAGTTGTTGTGATTCAGAAAGTTTTGAAAAATCAACTTTAGTTAATTGAGGCACTACTCCGGTTCCAGCTCCTGCACTGCCTTTGTGAGCAAGTGCAATAGCTGCTTGAGTTAAAGCAATTGGATCTTTTTCGGCAAGAATTTTATTGTACCACTCGTCGATGGGTTGATTTTCAACTGCAATTCTTGCTGCATATCTAATGTACCTGTCGTTGTCTTTTAAATAAGGCCAAGAAAAATTTACAGCGTCTGCATTTTTAGTGCCATGAAAAGCTTCCAATTGACGGCGCGTTTTTACAGCACTGGTAATTTCAGCAACAGGAAGTGGGTCGTTGCTTAAAGTATTGTCACCATAATAAACACGATACAAGTCAGATTCAAGTCGGCGACCACCTGTTAAAAAATACAAAGCACCATCAGGTCCGATGGTACCATCTGTTAAAGGAAGTGGAGCACCCGAAATAAATTCTTCTCCAGTAGTTTTGTAAGAAGCGCCATCTGGTTCATTGTGCACGGCGTAAATAATTCCAAAACTCCAATCAAAAGCAAACAAGGACTTGCGATATTTTAAAGGGAAGCGTGCGTTGGCTCCATAAATAAGATTCGTAGGAGACCCTTGTCCAACATTGATAACGGCAGGAAGGTTGTCGGGATATTTAGGAGACCATTTATCGGTACCCGGTCTCCAACCAAATTCTGCACCACTGGTTACGTGCACTATTCTTGTTGGGCGATACCAAGGGGTTCCAAAATCCCATTCCATATCTGAATCGTAGGAAAACAATTCTCCTTGATCATTGAACGCAATATCAAAAGGATTTCTAAAACCAGAAGCAATCAATTCCCAATTAGCACCTGTAGAATCCATGTGTGCAATCCAGCCACCATGTGTTTGAACGGTATTGTCGTGCCCGTTAGGATCTTTAATTAAAGGAAATAAATTATCAATTTTACTTTCAGGGTAGTTGCGATAAGAATTTAGTTTTGGAATTTTTGTAAAATTTCCTGCAACAACATAAATAGATTTTTTATCTGGTGATAATATAACACTGTGTGGTCCATGTTCCCCCTCGCCATCAAGCGCTTTTATTAAAGTTACTTTATCAAATTGGTCATCTCCATCGGTATCTTGTAAGCGATACAATCCACTACCTCTTTTAAAATTTTCACTTGAGGTATTATTAATCATTACATACAAACTATTAAAAGCCCAAAGTAAACCATGTGCATGGCCCATGGTAACGGGGGCTTTAGTAGAGCTACTATCGGTAGTAATTTTTAATTCTTCAATTTTTACTTTATTGATGGCATCACCTATTTTAGGAATGATTAAGCGATACATGGAACCATATTGATCAGAGGCAATCATGCGTCCTTTGTTGTCAAAGGTCATCGACACCCAAGAACCTTCTCCTTTCGCAGAAGGGCCATACAATCTTTCTGCATGAAAACCTTCTGGCAATTTTAAGTTGGTTATTTTAGGATCTTGTGGAACCTGCGCAAAAATGGTACTGGATTGGGTAAAAGAAATCAACAACACCATAAAAAATAGGGTGTTTAATAAATTTCCAATTCGGTGGTTGTTCTTCGTCATTTTTTTATTTTAATAGTATATAAAATCGGCTTTCTTTTCGTGTATGAAAAATTAAGCTATATGCCTCAAATAAAAAAGAGGAAAGGGGGTTATTATTTGGGTTTAAACCAAGAGGGCAAAGGTTTTTGCCAATTAAAAAAGGGAGAAAAACCAAAAAGCTAATGCCCGTTAGTTATTCTCCCTTTTTCAGCCTCTTTAAGCTTGAAATCTGATACTTATTTTACTGTCCTATTTGATGGATGGTATTTTGAATGAGTCCTTTAATTGGTTGGCCATTTTCATCCATGAATTGAAAATTAATTTCCATGATTCTCGTAGGCTTTATATCAGGGATGGAGAGGAATAATTCTTTTTTATCCTTACTTAAAGTAGCACTGGTTACTAAGAGCGTTTTGGTGTTGTAATGATCTGAACCATATTTTCTTGCTCTTTTTAAATCCCAGGTTTGTACTTGGAAAGATTTTATATTTTCAACATCCTTGCTATTTAATTCGTGAGAGAATCGAATTTTAATTCCTTTGGTTTGAACATGAAGTCCAAGTGGGATGGTTGCTTTTTCTCCATTGTATCTGATTCTATAAAAACCACCTAACTCAGGCTGCGCCGAACCCCAAGCAGATAAACCACAAGCGTACAATTGACCATCTGCAGCATTAAAACGGCCACGCATCACACCTGTAGAAAACGTAGGAATAGGTAATTCAAAAACGCCCCCTTGAATTTGGTTGCCCATTTTTTCAAAGGGCACCACAAAAACTTTTCCATAGCCATAAGAGAAACTAAGTAAGCTTCCATTGAGTGGCCCCCATGTTTTGCTATCTACCCAAAGTACTTCCGAAGGAGAACGATCAATGTCTTTTTCAATCCAGGTTAAAGGTTGTTCCATCGCATTGTCACTACTGTCTTTAGCTGCATTGTATGCAAACATATTTCCATAAAATCTATTGCCTGGTTGAATCCAGTTGATTCGATTCATGGGTGTCCAATGACCTTCTTGATCTGTTACAATAAAACTGCCATCTGGGTTGATACATACGCCATTGGCAGCTCTAAATCCATGTGCAATAATGGTGGTGGTTTGCCCGTCTTTGCTCACTTTCAACAAAGTACCATGTTGCGGCACCAAGGAACGTCTTGCATGTCTTGCGCTTTTAGCGTAATAAAAATTTCCTTCTTTATCAGTTTGTAAACCCATCGCAAATTCATGAAAATGATTGGTTACTTGATGGTCACTATTAAAACTTTCATAAAAATCTATTTCGCCATCTCCATTTACATCATGAAGTTTAACAAGTTGGTCGCGGCAAGTCACAAATATTTCTTTGTCAACAATTTTAATTCCTAGTGGTTGAAACAATCCAGAAGCAATGCGTTTCCAAGTTAATTTACCGGTGCTTTGAAGAATGCCTTCTACCAACCAAACATCTCCATCGGTCGAACAAATCACTGCTTTATTTTTATCCTCTAAAAAATCAATACCACTTAATCGCATTTGATTTTTCCAAGGGCTTTGATAAGGCAGTTCCATTCGGTCTACTTTAAAGGCTCCTTTTTGTTCTCCCTTGGTAATATTGGTTGTTAATTTTTGTGCATATTGCGGTGCCCCTCCTTTTGTATAAGCCAAAAGATTTTCAGGTTTAGAAGCATTTTTTGAAATCAATTCAAAATTTTTCACTTTGGCGTTAGCAATTAATATTTTAACATTCACCGATTTGCCTGCAGGAATATTTAAAACGAAAAATCCATTTTCTTTTTTGACTTGAGCTTCCTCACTTATAATGGCAACAGCAGTTTCAAGTTTTGCAATTCTCATTTTTAAAGCAGTGGCAGAAGGGCTCATATTTAAAGTGCGCGTAAAAACAGGCATATCGGTGGTTCCTTCCAATCCTAATTTTTCTAAGACATTGGCATTGCCCACGGTATAGGAAATCACCTCTTGATCTTGATAATGGTACAAGCCTTTGTATTGGGTCCAGGTTCTAGGAAGTGGACCAAATCTTCTTTTATCAACTGCTTGAAAACGATTGTCAGCAAAGGATCCATTGAGTGGATTGGCCCAACTAGGTTCAACCGGTGTTGAAAAATGAAGGTCCCCAATGGTTCTAGAAGAAATATTATGTTGTCCATTAAATAAGATGCCTTCCCAATCAATAAAACCTTTTCCGGTCCAAGCACCAGCTACACGCATTAAGTCGTGATCAAAAATCATCCAAGCTTTACCAGCTGCGACACCACCTTTACCTGAGTCAACTCTCACCGCAATTCCTTTGTAAGCAAAATTCGCATTCACTAAATTTTCATCTGCTAAGGGAGCGGTACCGCCAGAAATTTCTCTGGGTTTTGCATTCGCATCCACCAACTCATAAGTGTTCATTAAAAAATTACCATAATCCATTTCCAACCAACCTTCTTTATGAATAGCAGCAGGCCCTTTTGATTTTCCTTTTGGAAGGCTCGCTAAATAATTCGAATCTATTTTAAAATAAGCTTCTTTGTTTTGTTTGGCTACAAATTCTTCTCGGATGTATTGAATGACATTGTATTTTTCAACGGGCGTCAAAGTTGTTTGTGCGGGCATAGCACCATAGCCTCTGGTTAAAGTTTGATAAATAGCGTAGGGATCTTTTCCTACTTTAAATGCATCTTTCCAATATTTAAATGCTGTGGGAATGGAACCTTCTTTTTCGGGAGTGCCATGACAATTAATGCAATTGCTGGTGTAAGTTTTTTTACCATCCATGTAGGCTTCCTCTTGATTTCTTAGAATCGTATTTAAAATGCCTTTGTGGTCAATGTCTTTTTCGTAAGCAGGCAACATGGCTTCGTCCATGGTGAAACTCACTTTGGGAGGATTATATGCATTTTGATTGTTGCATGCAGCAAGCAACAGTATCATTACCATTAAAAGGACATTATTTCTGTTTAACATGGCAGGATCTTTTTAGCGTGAATTGATGCAAGAGGTAAATTCCTATCAATAAATATACTGATTTTACACTTAAAACTAATTCGGAAGGGGTGCCCCTTCATTGGTTTTTTGGAGATAGGCTTCCATATAAAAATCCATTATATTTGTTTAGTACCTTTTAACCTTATTAAAATTAGCGATGGAATACCGCAAATTAGGAAAGACAAATCAACAGGTCTCTGTTTTAGGATTTGGAGCTTCTCCACTTGGTAATGTATTTGATGTTGTCGAAGAGCAAGCAGGCATTGATGCGGTTCATTACGCCATCGATCATGGTGTTAACTTTTTTGATGTTGCTCCTTTTTATGGGATCACGTTGGCCGAAACCAGATTGGGTAAGGCCTTGTTAGGAAAACGTAAGGATATTTTTTTAGCCACTAAATGCGGACGATATGATGTACGTGCTTTTGATTTTTCTACAAAGCGAATTATGGCAAGTATCGATGAATCGCTGCAAAGGTTACAAACCGATTATGTTGATTTATTTCAATTGCATGATATTGAATTTGTAACCAAGGAGCAGCTACTGAATGAAGCGATACCGGCGATAGAAAAAATAAAAGCATCGGGGAAGGCCAGATTCATTGGGATTTCGGGTTTGCCTGTTCGTTATTTAGCCACCATTGCAAAAGAAGTAGCACTGGATACAGTTTTATCCTGGGCGCATTATAATTTACTTCAAGACGAAATAAACAATGAATTAGTGCCCTTGTCGAAAGAAAAAAATTTTGGGTTGATGAATGCTGCACCCTTGTTGCAAAGAATTTTATCAGACGCCAAAGTGCCTGAATGGCACAATGCACCCAAGGAAATGATCGCGGTGCAACCTGCTTTATTAAAAATTTGTCAAAAATATGGTGTTCGATTAAGCGATGTGGCGATGCGCTATGCCATGGATCATCCAGACATTGCTACCACCATAGTAGGCATGAATAGTTTGAGTAATATTGAACAAAATTTATCCGCAATAGATTTTAAAATTCCTGCAGGCATTTTGGAAGAGATGGAAATTGTGATTGCGCCTATTAAAAATTTAATGTGGTTTGAAGGGCAACCAGAAAACAATATACCAAGAACTTAATATTTATATGAAGGCATTATTTCTTACGGCCATTGGCCAAACAGAGCTTAGAGAAATTGAGAAACCCCAACCAGGGCCGGATGAAGTATTGTTGAAAATTGGTATGGTTGGATTTTGCGGTGGAGATTTAAATGGGTTTAAGGGACTTTTTGAATTACAAGAATATCCAAATCTATTGGGCCATGAAGTAGGAGGCACGATAGAAGCAATGGGAACGAAGGTACCTACTACTTTTAAAATTGGAAATAAGGTGACAGTGTATCCTTATTTAAATTGCGGAAAATGTATTTCCTGCAGAAAGGGTCGGAGGAATGCGTGTCAAGACAATAAAACAATGGGCGTAAGACGACCAGGTGCCATGACAAATTACATTGTTATAGCATGGCAGGATTTATTTGTTTCTTCGCAACTTTCTTTAAAAGAGTTGGCTTTGGTAGAACCATTGACAGTAGGTTTTCATGCTGCTGCTCGAGGTAGGGTAAGTAGTCGGGACCGAGTGGCAGTAATAGGTTGCGGCATTGTGGGGATGGGGGCAATAGCATCAGCTGTGAACAGAGATGCCGAAGTGATCGCCATTGATATTGATGATTCTAAATTGGCCATTGCAAAAAAAATTGGCGTAAAGCATACCATTAATACAAGCAATGAAAATTTACATGAGGCACTCCTGCGTATCACGAATGGAGATGGGCCGGATGTAATTATTGAAGCAGTAGGAAATGCAGTAACTTATAGAGCAGCAGTAGATGAAGTGGCTTATACGGGTAGGGTAGTATGTATTGGTTATGCAAAATCTGCAGTGGAATTTAATACAGGAATTTTTGTTCGAAAGGAAATTGAAATTTTAGGATCTAGAAATTGTACAGATGAATTTCCGGAAGTGATTACCTATTTAGAAGCAGGTAAGTTTCCAGTACAGGAAGTGATTTCAAAAGTAGTTTCACTCCATGATGCAGGAGCAGCCTTGGCAGACTGGGCAAAAGATCCCAAAGGAATTACAAAAATCATGGTAGATTTTAATTTATAAATATGATCAAATCTAGTGCAACGATTGCTTTGGTGCCTGCCATTAAATCTGGTCCCTGGATTTATTGGGATGATTTGGAACAAAGTATGGCACATGCATCTTTTTTGGGATTTGATGCAGTAGAATTATTTACTGCTTCAGCGGATGCGTTGGATACAACCGCTACCAAACTGTTGATAGATAAATATCAACTACAAATAGCTGCTGTAGGAACGGGTGCAGGCAAAGTGATGCATGGTTTGACATTGACAGATCCAGATGTAGCGGTAAGAAAAAAAGCAATTGTTTTTATTGAAAATATGATTTCTTTTGGTGCTTCATTGAATGCCCCTGCTATTATAGGATCAATGCAAGGAAGTGTAAGTGTTGGAGGTGATAGAGAAAAATCTTTGGAATGGCTTGCAGTAGGATTAAATTATTTAGGAAAGCATGCCGCTTCTTTGGGTGTAAAATTAATTTACGAGCCCTTGAACAGGAATGAAACTAATTTAATCAATACCCTTTCAGATGGAGTTTTATTTTTAAAGAAAAATCAAATTAATCACGTGGGTTTATTGGCCGATTTATTTCATATGAACATGGAGGAAGCCGATATGCCAGCGAGTATTAGAGCCTGTGGAGATTTTATTGTTCATGTGCATTTTGCAGACAGCAACCGACGACCAGTGGGCAATGGGCATACCAACTTTAAGGAAGTCGCCAAAGCCTTACAGGAAATAAACTACCAAGGTTATGTTTCTGCGGAGGCATTTCCTTGGCCCAATTCGCAAGAAGCCGCAGCCCAAACCATTCAATCCTTTAAACAACTATTTAAAAATTAAATTATGCAAAAATTTTGTTTGGCTTTAGACTTAATTGACGAACCTGAATCCATTAAAAAATACGAATACCATCATGCCAAGGGCAATGCATGGCCCGAAGTAACGCAGCACGATATTGATGCGGGTATTTTGAATATAGAAATATTTAGAACAGGCAATAGAATGTTCATGATATTAGAAACAGTAGACGAGTTTACCTTTGAAAAGAAAGCTGCTTTTGATGCTGCCAATCCTAAGATTGTAGAATGGGAAGCCTTCATGTCAACTTTTCAAAAGCCACTGCCATGGGCAAAGAAAGGAGAGAAGTGGGTTTTAATGGACCGCATCTTCAAATCATCTTATTAATTCAAAAAATCTTTTTTGAAAAACAATAAATTGATCTTCCAATAAACTAATTCCTTTTTCTTGACTTGCAGAAAGGGGTTCTAGTCCATTGGCAACACTAAAATATAAATCACTCACCCTTCTTCTGTATTTAAATTCATCAAAGAAAATTGATTTTCTATTTAGTTCCACAATTTCTCTTTTAAACAAATCCAGTTGTTTTAATTTTTCTTTGATTGATGGAACCGTGGTATCTCCTTTAGAAATTATTTTAACGGTATTGTCTAAGGAATCTATAAGGGTATACAAACGCTCATGCAAATTATACAATCTCATACTTTGCTTATTCAATAAGTTGATTGTACTTGCATCAAGTCCTTTGGCTGGGTTAGCTTCGATTTGAATATTTTGCGCATATTCTTTTCCATCTGCCTTCACTACTATTTTGTACTTGCCAATATCCACCTTAGGTCCAATAATAGAAGAAAACAATACCGAAGACTGAGCGATATAGCCACCTTGTGCCACTTTTGGCGGGTTGATGGTTAGGTCCCAATATATTTTATTTAATCCTTTGGTACTTGAGCCATTGATGTCTTTTATTTTTTTATTGGAAGCGTCATAAATTTCAATTTTTACACCGCTATTGCTTCTTTCTTTTAAATAATAGTAAAAAGTTGGTGCGATGACTTTGCTTCCTCCTTCCCATCCTGTTAGGTTGGACGCAGGCTGAGGATATTGAGGTGCATATTCGTATTTGAAATTTTGAATGGGGTAAAATAAGACGGGTTGAGACAAATCAGATTTTACCATTTCTCTTAAGGGTTGAATATTGTCTATAATATAGATCCCTCTACCATGAGAAGCAATTACTAAGTCATTGTTTTGTGGTTGTATCTTGATATCGCGTACCATGTTGTACCAAGGCATATTTTGGTACTTGCTACGCATCCAATTGTTGCCACCATCCAATGAAATAAACAATCCCATTTCAGTTCCTAAGAACAATAATTTTTCATTCACAATGTCTTCTCTAATCACATGTGCAAATCCTGTAAATTCTGATGAACTAAATTTTTTCCAAGTATTGCCTCTGTCCGTACTCATCACTACATAAGTATGCATGTCACCATACATGTGGTTATCAAGGGTTACATAGATTCTTTTTGAATCCAAAGCAGCTATTTCAATACTGCTAATCCAGGCGTTTTCAGGCACCCCTGTTTTCCAAATACCAGCTGCTTTATTTTGCCATGTTTTTCCGCCATCGGTAGTTAATTGCAAATTTCCATCATCAGTTCCTGCCCAAATGATGTTCTCATTTTTAGCATCTTGTGTGATGGTAAAAATAGTGCAATGATTTTCTGCACTCGTATTGTCTCCGGTAATGCCCGCATTTTTTTCGGCTTGATTAATTTTATTGGGATTATTGGTCGTTAAATCTGGAGATATTCTTTGCCAATTTTTACCGTCGTCATTTGATTTAAATACATATTGCGCGCCGGTATATAAATTATACAATGGTTTTCCTGCTGCATTTTTTTTAGCCGATGCACCAACCACTATCGGCGTATTCCAATTCCAACGATGTTCCTCATCGCCTTCTAATTTTTTAGGCCTTACCCCATAAGAAAGTCCAGTAGCCAAATCTACTTTTGTAATTTCTCCACCTTGAGATTCAGAAAAAATAACTTTTGAATTGATTAAACTTGGTTGCACCCAAAATCCGTCTCCACCATTGATCCATCTCCAATCAACTGCAGTAACGCCGCCTGGTGCCGAACTTGGGGCCATCCAACTATTGTTGTCTTGCAAACCACCATACACATGATAGGGTATTTGGTTGTCTGTAGCTACATGGTAAAATTGACCTACAGGAAGGCTGTTTATAAATTGCCAAGCGGTTCCTTTATTGGTACTCATATAAACTCCGCCATCAGTTCCTACAAACATCATATCTGGATTATTTGGGTTGATCCATAAAGCATGCATATCCGCATGTGGTGCTAAACCACCAATGATGGTGTTGTTCCAAGAATAACCACCATCATTGGAATATTGAAAGTCAAAAGCGGGTCGGTAAACTCTTTTTGGATCTTTAGGATCATAGACCAACGTACTAAAATAGAATGGGCGAGCTGTTAAATTATCAGTGGAGGCTAATTTTTTCCAAGTTTCTCCTTCGTCTTCAGAAATAAATAAGCCTGGTACTTTTGCTTCAACGATGGCAATCACTTCAGCGGGTTTAGAAGGGTTGATGGTAATTACAATTCTACCTAAATCACCTTCTGGCAAACCGTTCGTAATTTTTTTCCAATTTTTTCCACCATCAATTGATTTATACAAACCACTTCCAGGCCCACCAGAATTAAAAGCATAGGCCTTTCTTCTGAACTGCCACATGGAAGCAAATAAGGTCCCTGATTTATTTGGATGCATAGCGATGTCTGCGCATCCTGTTTCTTCGTTGATGTATAAAATTTTATTCCAAGTTTTTCCACCATCTAGTGTTTTGTACAATCCTCTGTGTGAGGAGGCATTCCACAATGGTCCTGGCGAAGACACATACAATGTTTTTTTATCTATCGGGTCAATTAGAATTTTACTAATTCTTTCAGTACTATCCAATCCAATTTTTTGCCAATTGTTTCCGCCATCAGTAGTTTTATACATTCCATCTCCATAAGAAACTGAATTTCTAGTATTGCTTTCTCCAGCACCAGCATATACTACTTTAGCATTACCAGGTTCAATGGCGAGGGCGCCAATGGACTGACAATATTTGTCAAAAATGGAAATGAATGACAAGCCACCATTTTGGCTTTTCCAAATACCACCACCAGCAGTACCTACAAATAAATTAAGTTGCCCATTCGCAGTTATTCCATCAATCGAAGTAATTCTTCCGCTCATGGTAGATGGGCCTAGGGGCCTGGCGCCCATTACTTGGAAATACGAAGAGTTAATAGAGGTTTGTGCATGGGTAAAAAATACCAATAGCAAAAGCAATCCTGTTAATTTATTTCTTAATGGCATAAAAAAAATTGAGATAAAAAAAACTACTATCCACGCTGCTGGATGTAGCGAATAATAGTAGTTTTTTTTAAGTTAGAATATTAGTTTCCGTTGAAAATATTTTCGTCGATGGTTGGGTTGATGGTAATTTTTTTACTAACCATCATCATTTGACCTTGATCTTGTTTGAAAGGAATTTTTATTCCGTATTCTATGGTTTGGTAGTCTAATAATTTGGTAGCAGACTTAATTTCTTGACCTTGTTGTTTTACAATAGACTCTACTTTATATACCAAATAAGTTTTGGTATCAAAAAAATAGGTTTTTTCGTTGTTGTTTTTGGTAGTCATTTTAATTTTGAAATACTCGTTTCCATCTTCTTCATCTTTGCCTAAAAATTCTATTACAGAACCTTTTGCTTTGTAATCAATAAATGAGTCTTGAACGTCTAAATCATCTAATTTTTGTTTTAATTCATCTTCTGAAATAGGACTAAGCTTTGCTTTACCTGCCAATGGATTTTGAGCCCATCCTTTGGTTGGAGTGGTAATATCAATAATTTTATTTCCTTGGAATTCTGCATCTAATCGTACCCCTTTCATTTGAACACCTTGCATGGTATAAGGAATTTTAATTCCTTGCACTTCAATTTGTCCTTCCATTTTTATGGATTGTACTTTAGACCATTTTTCTGCACCACCTATTTCGGTGATATACTTTGCAATTACTTCATCTGCACTCTGTGCATTCGCCGTAAAAAAGGCTGCTACTACTATCGTAAGGGACAATAAAACTTTTTTCATAAATTATTTTTTTTAAGACTATAAAAATAGGCATTTAAATAGCATTTTTTATTAAAATATTAGATAGACGGCTTTATTTATGGACTACTGGACTACCTAGGCAATAGTTGCTCCTACAGTGGCTTAAGGCCCATTTTACCTTCCTTCATTATAAAATATATAGAGCCCCTCTTTTCCTGCCACAATTATGTCCTTTCTTCCTGTGTTGTGTAAATCTGCAATCGAAAAAAAGATGCCAGTGCCTTTGCCTTTACCAAAAGGGCCATGGCTAATTATATTTTTTGTAAAAGATTTTCCATTCCATTTAAAATAACAAAGTTCAATGGGGTCATTGCTGCCCGGGTCGTTATCATTGTGTGCGCGATAACGCTTACCGGTAATCAATTCCATTTTACCATCTTTGTCCACATCTGCCCATTCCATGGTATGGTATTGCGAGTGTAAAGTATCAATGGCATGTTTTATAAATGTAATCTGGCCTCCTGCTTTTTTTTGCTCATACCAATCAAGCCCATAGGAGTGACCATGACCCACTATTAAATCATTGAGTCCATCTTGGTTCACATCTGCTACAATAATAGGAACACTGCCATCTTCATTTAAAATAAAATCATGGTGTAATATCCAAGGTTGATTTGATTTTTCTTTTGGAGCTTCTAGCCAACCATTGGAAACAATAAAATCTCCACGTCCATCACCATTGATATCACCAAATCCCAAACCATGTCCATGCTTTTCTGCTACTTTTGTTGCCACAAATTCTCCCGTAGCTTTATTATTTTTATCTCTTTTGAGTGAATAATAAATTAAAGGACTCCCTGGCGTGTTGGGTACAATTTCATTAAACCCATCTCCATCTACATCCCAGGCCCTTGTACATTCTATGTTTCCAGTTGCTGCGATAGTATGCATTTTCCATTCTCCGTCGTTTCCTGGATTTTCCTGCCAACGTAAAGTTTTACCAAACCATCCGCCCGTGATAAAATCCATTTTACCATCGCCGTTTACATCCATTGGTATGGTTGAAAAATCATCAAAATATTCACCCACTCGAACACCCTGACCAATGAAGTGCCTTTTTAAAAACCCTGGCCCTTCATACCAATAACTACCAGAAACAATATCTAAAAAATGATCGTTGTTTACATCCAATATGCCCACCGATTCTGCACTTTCGGCTGCAATTAATTGTGGTCTAAATTTTTGCTGTGCCAAGCCATGAAAAGGCAATATCATAATGATACCTGCTATCAATTGAATATACTTTTTCATTGTAATACTTTTACTCAAAGTAATAAAAAAACCAGTAGCAGGACTGATTTTTTAATACATTGACAATCAATAATTAACAGTCCAAGATCAAATGTGAAACAGAAAGCTTAATTTTAAAATACACAACGCCATCAACTTTAAAGAATGAATATAAAAACCTCACTACTTGTATTTATTTTACTTTCAAGCAAAAGTATTTATAGCCAAGATCTTGCTTCCAAAGAATTTTATTTGGAAAAAATTAAAGTAGAAATGAAGCTAGCATGGCCAAAAAATAGAACCATCAATTTAGTGTTTCATGGCCATTCAGTTCCAGCAGGCTATTTTAAAACGCCAATAGTTAACACACTTGCATCTTATCCATATCTTGTTTTAGATCAAATCAAATCACAATATCCATTTACGGTAGTAAATATCATCAATACTTCAATTGGAGGTGAAAATTCAGAAAGTGGTGAAAAACGATTTGAGTCAGAAGTGCTAATTCATAAACCAGATGTGGTATTTATTGATTATGCCTTAAATGATAGAGGGATTGGATTAGCACGCGCAAAAAATGCATGGGAAAAAATGATACTTGCGGCAATAGATAAAAATATTAAAGTAATTTTATTAACGCCCAGCCCAGATCAAACGGTTGATATTAAGGATGATCAAACTATTCTTGACCAACACGCAGCTCAAATAAGAGCGTTATCAAAATATTTTAATGTGGGGTTAATTGATACTTACCAACTTTTTAAAAATAAAACTAAGGAAGGTTTTGATTTAGTCAATTATATGTCTCAAGTGAATCATCCAAATGAGAAGGGCCATCGTTTAATAGCTGATGAAATTATGGAATATTTTAAATGATAGGGGGCTATTATTAAGTATAGCGTTATTATTATTTGAATTAACGTTCACTTTTATCTAAAAGTGAATGTTAAGTATTAAATTAGAGCAATAATATGCAAAAAAAATTAGTTCATTTTTACACGTTAGTGGCGTTACTTTTTTTCTTAGTCACCTTTTCCTTTGCCCAAAATGCTAGCCCTACTAGAATTCAAGACAGCATTAGAAGAAAAGAAATAGCTGATAGTATTAAGATGGCAACAGAAATAGACTATCAAAATATACTTCAGCAGTTAAACATAAAAGCAGTTCGTCCAGGGGCCAATGGCAATAATCCTAAGGCGCCCAATGCGGCGAATTATGATGAGGCAATAGCAAATCCATATCCTAATTTACCTAATCCATTGCTACTAAAAAATGGGAAAGAAGTGAATTCTAAAAAGGCATGGTTAACACAAAGAAGAGGAGAAATTGTAGAGGATTTTGATCGTGAAATTTACGGCCGTATGCCAAGTAAATTACCAAATATTAATTGGGAAGTATTGAGTACAACATATGAAAAAATGGAAGGCGTTGAAGTGATTGCCAAAAAATTAATTGGGCATGTAGACAATAGTTCTTATCCTTCCATTAAAGTTGATATTCAGTTAAATGTTACTGTTCCTGCGGCTTCTTCAAAACCGGTACCTATTATTATGGAATTTGGTTTTGTATTTCCTCCGGGTATGAGAATGCCAATGATGAATCCCAATCCAAATGCTAAGCCAGAAATAAGTTGGCAACAACAGGTAATCAATAGAGGCTGGGGGTTTGCTATAATTGTACCAGTTTCTATTCAAGCAGACAATGGAGCTGGTTTAAGACAAGGAATTATAGGATTAATGAATAAGGGAGCAAACAGAAAACCAGACGACTGGGGATCGCTAAGGGCTTGGGCCTGGGGTGCAAGCAAAGCACTTGATTATTTTGAAACAGATCCAGCAATAGATGCTAAAAAAGTTGCCATTGAAGGCCATTCCCGTTATGGAAAAGCGGCCTTAGTTACCATGGCGTATGATACAAGATTCGCTATTGGTTTTATAAGTTCATCGGGCGAAGGGGGTGCAAAATTACACCGTCGTAATGCTGGGGAGATAGTAGAAAATGTAGCTAGTTCTGGAGAATATCATTGGATGGCAGGTAATTTTATTAAATACGCAAGTACACTTACTTGGAATGATTTACCTGTAGATGCACACGAACTAATTGGCTTATGTGCTCCAAGGCCCATATTTATTAGTGCAGGCGAAAAGGGGGATGGATGGGTAGATGTGAAGGGAATGTTTTTAGCAGCAGTTAATGCAGGCCCAGTCTATAAATTATTAGGTCAAAAGGATCTAGGGTCAACTGAATTTCCAGCTGTCGAAACTGGTTTTTTCACTGGTGAAATTGCCTTTAGGCAGCATACATCTGGACATACGCCTACTCCTAACTGGCCATTCTTTTTAGATTATGCTCAAAAATATTTTAAATAAAAAATTATGCAAATGGCATCAGAAGCAACGATTAAATTTATGTATATCAAAAAAATAAGTGTGTTATTATTTTTTATTGCAATTAGCTTGTCAACTTCTGCAAACAATGGATATGACTTATGGCTTAAATATGAAAAATTTAAGGATATAAAATTAATTTCAGCCTACCAAAGCAAACTTAAATCAGTTTCAATCAGTGGAAATTCTGCCACCATTCAAAAAGCAAAAGAAGAATTAGCATTTGCTATAAAGGGGTTGCTAGGTAGTAATATAAAATGGAAAAACGAAGGCATAGAAAACAATTCACTTCTAATAGGAACGCCCTCATCCAATAAAATTATCGCTGGTCTTGACATTAAGGAACTCGCTCAGATTAATACTGATGGTTTTATTATTAGCAGTCAAAATATCAAAGGGGCCAACTGTACAATTATTACCGCTAATACAGATCTAGGAATTTTATATGGCGTATTTAATTTTATTCGATTATTGCAGACAGCTCAAAATATTGCTTCATTAAATATAGTCTCCTCTCCTAAGATTAAATTTAGAATGCTAAATCATTGGGATAACTTAAATAGAACAGTTGAAAGAGGTTATGCAGGATTTTCTATTTGGGACTGGCATAAATTACCAGACTATATAGATAAAAGATATGTGGATTATGCAAGAGCAAATGCTTCTATAGGGATTAATGGCACACTTGTTAACAATGTCAATGGCAATGCCACTATTTTAACCAAACAATTTTTAGAAAAAGTAGCAGCGCTCGCAAATGTATTCAGACCTTACGGAATAAAAGTATACTTATCTGCCAGGTTTAGCGCGCCTATGGAAATTGGAGGATTAAAAACAGCCGATCCTTTAGACAGCAATGTTAGGGCCTGGTGGAAACAAAAAACAAAAGAAATTTATTCGCTCATTCCAGATTTTGGTGGTTTTGTAATAAAAGCCAATAGTGAGGGCCAGCCTGGTCCACAGGATTATCAACGAACACATGCCGATGGTGCCAATATGTTTTCAGAAGCCATTGCACCCTACCATGGTCTTATTATTTGGAGAGCTTTTGTATACAGTCAACAATCCAAGGATCGATTTAAACAAGCCTATGAAGAATTTATACCATTAGATGGAAAATTCAATAGCAATGTAATTGTACAAGTTAAAAACGGACCTATTGATTTTCAACCAAGAGAACCTTTTTCTCCTCTGTTTGGAGCCATGAAAAAAACAGCAGTTGGAATGGAGTTTCAAATCACGCAAGAATATTTAGGGCAAGGCACCCACTTAGTGTATGAAGCGCCTATGTTTAAGGAAGTATTAGATGCAGATACCTATCAAAATGGAAAAGGGTCCACAGTTGCAAAAATAGTAGAAGGCAATCAGTTTTCAATCTCACTTATGGCAGGCGTAAGTAATATTGGCAATGATATTAATTGGACCAGTCATCCATTTGCACAAGCCAACTGGTATGCATTTGGACGATTGGCCTGGGACTATAGTTTAAGTATTGAGACCATTGCTAAAGAGTGGATCGAGCAAACATTTAGCAATGACAAAGAATTTGTGCGTACCACACAAAATATAATGTTACAATCACACGAAACCTTGGTTAATTATATGACACCACTTGGACTAGCGCATATGATGTATAACGGGCATCATTATGGGCCTATGCCATGGGGGAATACCTTAGGTAGACCAGATTGGAATCCAATCTATTATCACAAAGCCGATACCAATGGGATTGGTTTTGATAGAACAATAAATGGGACCAATGCACTTGCACAATACAATGATGCGGTTTCTAAAATGTGGTTAGACAGTAACACTTGTGATGAAAAATATTTATTGTGGTTTCATCATGTTTCCTGGCAACACAAAATGAAATCGGGAAATACTTTGTGGGAAGAACTTTGTTATAAATACAATATAGGAGTGGATAGCATTAAGAAATATGAGCAGCAATGGGCCCTACAAGAAAAAAATGTTAATCCAGAACAGTTTAATCAGGTGAAACAGTTTTTACACATCCAAGTAAAAGATGCAGAATGGTGGAGAGATGCTTGCTTATTGTATTTTCAAACGTTTAGTAAATTGAGCATACCTGCGAAGTATCCTCAACCTACTAAAACATTGGAATATTATAAAAGCTTAAGATTCCCCTTTGCTCCTGGTAATTAAAATGCTTTGTGTTCTAAATAGGTATCCAACCATCTTCCTTGCTCCCAAAAAAAATGCAATACGTTTTCCTTGGTTTGCCAAAAAGTACTTTCTTCATTTTGGAAACCAAATTGCGTTAAGGTACTATTGTAGGCGCCACTTCTTGCAATACCTACTTTAAATAAATTACAATGTGCAAGTAATTCTAAAAAAGTGTTATTTTCTAAAACAACGATCATTCCAGAAATTAAGATTCCCAAGGTTTCTGCGGGGTTTAAGAAAAGAGTTGTGGTGCAAAATTTGGTGCAGATTTTATAGAAACGTACCCCAAATAAAAAGGGTCTATGAAAATGACTTCATAAACCCTTCAAATACAGACTTTTATGCTGTGGGCCCACCAGGGCATGATCCTGGGACCCCCTGATTATGAGGGTTCCTAGTGGTATTCCATTCCTTTTCTTTAATTGATAATCAATAGGATACAAGATTGAAATAGATTTATATTTCTCATAATTCACCTCTTTTAACCCGTTTCTGGTGAAAACCTGGCCTAGATCTATCAACTGAAGTCGTAGAAACACATCTATTTAAACACTATATTTGATTCAACACTTAATTCATCCATTATGAAAGCTACATCATCCATTTTTGCGCTACTACTTTGTATCAATGTAGCGTCAGCTCAAAATCTTAAAATTGCTTCACCAGCTGAGGTCAAGGTATTGGGTTTTGACCAAAAGATTTTTGACGCTTTTCAAAGTGAAGTCGAAAAAAGTATTCAAAAAAATGAAATTGCAGGAGCTGTCACCCTAATTGCACGAAAAGGTAAAATTGTACATTTTGAATCCAAAGGGGAGTCGCAATTAGAAACACATATCCCGATGAAGAATGATGCTATTTTCCGTTTAGCATCTATGACGAAGCCCATAGCTACTTTAGCCTTATTATTATTAATGGAAGATGGAAAATGTTTACCTACTGACCCATTGAGTAAATACTTGCCTGAGTTTGCATCCCAACAAATTATGATTTCGAAGGATAGTATTGAAGGTATGTGGATTTATAAGACAAGGGAGGCGACTAAACCGTTGTTGATTAGTCACGCATTAACGCATACCACAGGCCAGCCTAGTGCTTATGGCGGAAATATGCCGGAAGCATTTAATGCCATCAATAAAAACGCGAATAAAAGTGATATAGATCATTTTGTAAAGAATTTGGCCAAATTACCA